>ERZ1106981.330-NODE-330-length-39183-cov-13.251176_pt1 | contig 39183 bp, 36 predicted proteins | sample MGYA00403692_ERZ1106981 | MGnify/ENA primary metagenome ERZ1106981 (study PRJEB35170, sample SAMEA104062431) | human gut metagenome | biome: human gut; feature: human-associated habitat; material: faeces | place: Denmark | collected 2012-06-22 ... | reverse complement strand
GATTTTATTTCGGGGACAAAGATAGTTATTTTTATGTTATATAACACTTTATTGAATCTTTTTTTGCTGATTTTGTAATAAAAAAGCATTTTATCCCCTTATTTAGGGTGTTTTTCGAGGTATTCTACCCAAATTCTTGCCGCTTCTTCCACCATTTTAGCACACGGACGTTTGCTATAATATTGAGTATTACGTTCTTCGGGAACAGTCGAAATCGGCTCTTTTTTCTTTAATCCCAACAATTCTCCGCAAATCAACGACCCGTTGCGTTTTTTAAATTCGGCAGCCAATTCCTGCACTACCGCATAGTTTGCAGCTTTTCCTTCACGATCTGTCGCTTCGGTAGCTCCGGTTTCCAGTCCGGCTATCAGGAACAGTCCGCAAGCAGCCCCGCATGTCTCACGCATCCGCCCGATTCCTCCGCCAAAAGAGGCTGACATACGCACTGCCTGCTCTTGTGTGAAACCATACATATCGGCAAATGCAGCTACTACAGATTGCGAGCAGTTATATCCGCTCTTAAAAAGTTCTACAGCTTTTTGTATTCTATCTTCCATGCTATTTTCTGTTTTTATTCTATTTCCAAAGCCATTGGACAATGATCTGAATGTACGGCATCGTTCAGTATGCTGGCACTTTTCAGCATCGGACGTACCGGCTCACTGGTCATGCAATAGTCAATCCGCCAGCCTTTATTCTTGGCACGCGAATTAAAACGATAGCTCCACCACGTATACTCCTGTTTCTCCGGATAGAGCAGACGGAAAGAATCAATAAATCCTGCAGAAAGGAAACGGGTCATCCATTCCCGTTCTTCGGGCAGGAAACCGCTGTTCGTGGCATTCCGGACAGGATCATGAATATCAATCGGCTCATGACAGATATTATAGTCACCGCAAAGGATAAGGTTCGGACGAGTCTTGCGCAGCTCTGTCACATATTTCTGAAAGTCTTCCAGCCACACCATTTTAAATGCCTGCCGTTCGTCTCCGCTCGTTCCCGAAGGATGATAAACACTGACTACGGACAAGTCGCCAAAATCCGCACGGATAAAACGTCCTTCATTGTCATAAGCTTCTATCCCCATACCATATTCCACATGATCGGGTTCCTGCTTAGTGAGGATCGCCACACCGCTATATCCCTTCTTCTGTGCAGAATAAAGATAAGCCTTGTAACCCAAAGCTTCAAACACTTCTGCCGGATATTGGTCCGGCTGTAGTTTTGTCTCTTGCAGACAAAGAATATCCGGATTCTCCTGTACCAGCCATTCCGGCAAACCTTTAGAAACGGCAGCACGAAGCCCGTTCACATTATAAGTAATAATCTTCATCATTTTATAGTTTATAGATTTATGTTCGTTTTATGAAAACAGCAGCATTATATTCAATACCGAAACTATGACTGCAATAGCATATAATACAAAAGTACTCCAACGGCTATTGACATAATTCCCCATTACCTTTCGGGATGAAGTCAGCCCTACTTGCAGGAATACCGTGAAAGGCAACTGGATACTCAATATCATCTGCGAAATCAGTAATCCCTTGAATGGATCGCCAATAAAGAAAATCAGCAACAGCGCAATTCCCAACGAGAGGATCACCCCTACCTGCGAGTGACTGTCTTTGATATGATATGATTCTCCGAAGATACCTGCAAAGATAGAACCTGCCGCCATTCCGCTTGTTATGGTGGACGAAATACCTGCCATCAACAGAGCCAAAGCGAATACGATTGCCGCATTACTGCCCAACAATGGTTCAAGCAGTGATTTGGCTTGTTGCAATTCTTCCACCTGAATACCGCTTTTAAAGAAAGTAGCAGCAGCCAGCAGAATCATAGCACTGTTAATTGCCCAGCCGACGATCATCGAGAAAAGCGTATCGAACAACTCGTATTTCAAAACTTTCTTAATAGACGAATCGTCTTTCTTATTATACTCATGACTCTGTATTACCTCCGAATGCAAGAACAGATTATGAGGCATCACAACCGCTCCCAGCACACTCATAATAATCAGCATACTGCCCTTCGGGAAAGCAGGTGTCACCCAGCCCATCGTCGCAGCCGGCCAATCTATCTCTACCAGAAACAATTCATAAATAAATGAAAGACCGATCACCGAGACAAAAGCAATAATGGAACGTTCTATCTTTTTATAGGAGTTGGTAAAGAGCATGATGGAGACAAAGAGAGTGGTCAGCACCGCCCCCCACATAATAGGCATATCAAACAGCATCTCCAATGCGATGGCTCCTCCCAGAATCTCAGCCAATGAAGTAGAAATGGACGCCAATACCGCCGTACCCAAAATAGGACGGGATACCCATTTAGGAGTATATTTCGTAGCGGCTTCCGAAAGGCAAAGCCCCGTAACAATCCCCAAGTGAGCAACATTATGCTGAAGGACAATCAACATGATAGTGGATAAGGTGACCACCCAAAGAAGTGAATAGCCGAACTCGGAACCTGCGGCAAAATTTGATGCCCAGTTGCCCGGATCAATAAATCCGACAGTTACCAAAAGCCCGGGACCAATATATTTAAAAACATCCAGTCCGCCCAGATAGCGTTTATGATCTTTCCGTTTTAAGTCTTGAAAAATATTCTTCATCATTGCATAATAGTTTATTCAGCACAAATATACTTATAAATAACGACCAAAGGTCGATTTTGGTTCAAAATACCGACAAATAGGGAAAGATACGGCACAATAAAAAAGCCTCCGGCAAAATGAATTGCCAGAGGCCAGTGTATATTTTATAAAGGGAGACTTCCGTTAATATCCCATTTCATGCAGTGCATGGCACAACTGATCGGGACAGGAGGTCGGTCTGCCACTGCAACGTACTCCTTCAAGTTTCTTGATAACCTCTTCTACCTTCATTCCCTTTACCAGGCGTGAAAGTCCCTGAAGATTTCCGTTACATCCTCCCCAAAAGGCAACTTCCTTCACAACTCCATCTTCTACATTCAGTTCGATGTTTGTGCTGCAAGTACCCTGGGTTCTATAAACATATTCCATAATCCGCTTACTCCTCGTTTCCGCCTTCTTCCGGCTTCATGTTTGTATAAACAGTCTGCACGTCATCAAATTCTTCAAGACGTTCTATCATCTTGTCCAAAGTCTCGCGTTGTTCCGGAGTCACGTCTTTCAGATCGTTCGGGATGTAAGTGAAGTCACCACCGACATCTTCGAAACCACATTCTTCAAGATGTTTCTGAATAGCGGCATAGCTCTTAGGATCACCGTAGATAGTGATTGTTCCTTCTTCGTCATCCTGTTCGTACTCATCTTCTACGTCATAATCGATCAGATCAAGAATCAGTTCTTCCATATCCATGCCGTCCTTTATCTTGAAAGTGAACATACATTTATGGTCGAAAAGGAAAGCCAATGATCCCATTGTTCCGAGGTTACCACCGAATTTGTTGAATACAGAGCGTACATCAGCTACCGTACGAGTCGTATTATCAGTCAGCGTATCTACAAAGACAGCAATTCCGTGAGGACCGTATCCTTCGTAAGTCATGCTCTTGTAGTCGCTCTGGTCCTTACCCATCGCATTCTTAATCGCACGTTCGATATTGTCCTTCGGCATATTCTCACGCTTACAAGTAGCGATGACCGAACGCAGTGTTGGGTTATTTTCCGGTTCCGGACCACCCGCCTTCACGGCAATAGCGATCTGTTTACCCAGTCTTGTAAATGTTTTAGCCATGTGGCCCCATCTTTTCAGCTTTGCGGCTTTTCTATATTCAAATGCTCTTCCCATTGGTTTGTATTAATTTTGAATTGTGAATTTTAAATTTATCTCAATTTTGCATTCAGCTTATCTTCCAGATTCTTCACCAGTTTAGACATGATCTTATCGATCATCTTATCGTTCAGCGTCTGAGTTTCATCCTGAAGCAGGAAGCTGACCGCATACGATTTCTTGCCTGCTTCGATGTTCTTACCTTCGTATACATCGAAGAGTTCGACTTCTTTCAGCAGTTTCTTTTCTGTATCGTAAGCGATTTTTTCGATTTCGGCAAACTGTACGTTCTTGTCAAGCAACAATGCCAAGTCACGCTTCACTGCAGGGAATTTGGAGATTTCCTTGTAGCTGATCTTCACTGAACGGATAGCCTTCATCAGTTCTTTCCAGTTCAAGTCGGCATAATACACCTCATTATCTATATCGAATGCTTTCAGCAGTTTCTTCGTCACAACCCCGAAAGAGGCAAGACGCTTACCACCCTTGGTATGAACAGAAAGTGCGGTAGCGAAAATATCATCAGTCAGATTGCCAACTACCAGGTTGTGCAAATCCAGTCCCAAACGTTTCAATATATTCTCTACATAAGCCTTCAATTCGTATACCGAACTGTTTTCATCCGGGTGTGCCCATGAGTTGGCAACTTTCTTTCCAGTCACCCACAAACCCAAGTGATAGTCTTCCGAATAGGTAGCCAGTACTTTTTCCGGGTTCTTCTTATCCGCATCGAAGTAATAGCAGTTACCGAATTCGAAGAATTTCAAATCGGCATTCTTGCGGTTTGCATTGTGAGCGATGCTTTCCAGTCCACCGAACAGCAATGTCTGACGCATACAGTTCAGATCGGCACTCAATGGATTCAGCAGCATCACCAGATGGTTGGATGGATAGTTCTCCAGACCGTCGTAGTAAGCGGCACGAGTCAGAGAATTATTCAGTATTTCATTGAAGCCACAGCCAACCAGCTGTTCAGCAACCAGATTCTGCAATTTGTTTGATTTATCATGTTCTCCCTTAGTAGTCAGACTGGAGTTCAGCGTAGTCGGGATTTCTACATTATTATATCCGTAGATACGTAGAATATCTTCGATCACATCGCAATCACGCTGTACGTCTACACGATAAGGAGGAACGGCCAATGTCAGTCCGTCAACTGTCTCATTCATGATTTTCATTTCCAGACTGGTAACAATGCTCTTGATCGTTTCCACGGGAATTACTTTACCAATCAGCGAATTTACTTTCTCATAAGAAAGTTCTACCATGAAGTCTTGTGGAGCTGCAACGCAAACATCCTTAATTTCGGATGAGATAGTGCCACCGGCCAGTTCTTTCACCATCAGAGCAGCCAGTTTCAGACAATAGATTACTCCGTTCGGATCGATGCCACGTTCGAAACGGAAAGAAGCATCCGTATTCAGACCGTGACGACGGGCAGTCTTACGCACCCATGTAGGATGGAAATAAGCGCTTTCGATAAATACATCTGTCGTAGCTTCCGTAGAACCGGAATCCAGTCCGCCGAATACACCGGCAATACACATCGCTTCTTCTTTGTTGCAGATCATCAGATCGCGTTCGTTCAACTTGCGTTCCACTTCATCCAATGTGACGAACGGAGTGCCTTCCGGCAATGTCTTGACAATTACTTCATTGCCTTTTATCTTTCCGGCATCGAAGCAATGCAATGGCTGACCGAAAGCATGAACGATATAATTAGTGATATCCACTACATTATTAATAGGACGTACACCGATCAGGCGCAATTTATTCTGCAACCATTCGGGGCTTTCCTTCACAGTAACGCCTTTCACCGTAACGCCGGCATAGTGAGGACAAGCTTCGCTGTTCTCAACCACTACTTCAATATCCAAATCATGATTTTCTACCTTAAATCCGTCTACAGAGGGACGTTGCAAAGTAGCCTGCTTGCCATTCTGAATCAGGTAAGCATACAAGTCGCGGGCTACACCATAGTGTGAGCAAGCGTCTGCACGGTTAGGAGTAATATCTACTTCGAGTACGTAGTCACTCTTGATATTATAATAGTCTTTGGCGAGAGTACCCGGAACAGCTTCAGCCGGCAACACGATGATTCCTGCATGATCGGTACCAATACCGATTTCGTCTTCTGCACAAATCATCCCTGTAGATTCTACACCACGGATTTTTGACTTCTTGATAGTAAAGCATTCATCGCCGTCATAAAGTTTGGTACCCAAAGTGGCAACCACTACTTTCTGTCCGGCAGCTACATTCGGAGCACCGCATACAATCTGTACAGGTTCGCCGTCTCCCAGATTGACGGTAGTGATATGCAAATGGTCGGAATTCGGATGTTCTTCGCAAGTCAGCACTTCACCGATTACGAGTCCTTCCAAACCACCCTTAATGGTTTGCACTTCTTCTACACCACCTGTTTCCAAGCCGATTGAGGTCAGCGCAGCAGCCGTTTCATCGGGGGTCAAATCAAAGTTGACATACTCTTTCAGCCAGTTATAAGAGATATTCATATAATTAAATTTTTATTGTTTCTCAAAAAGTTTCGCAAAGTTAATAAGATTTTTCGGTTGACATAGAACGATTTGAGAGAAAATTCATGGCTGGTGACAAAGTGGCAAAAAATAAAGGGGTATTCATACATATAATGGGAAAATAATTAATTCTAATTTAAAATTCCATTTTTATTTCATTAATTATTTATTTTCCTATTATATATTCTCAGATAGAGGTATTTTCTTGTCATTTTTGCCACCAGTTCTCATCAGAGTTCTCCTATAGTTATATTTAATAAAAATAATCGACCGCTCGATTAGAGTAAATCAAGCGGTCGTTTGCATTCAATCAAGCGGTCATTTTCATCTGACCAAGCGGTCATTTCTATTCAACCCAAAAGACGTTTTTTAGAAAGGCAACGGCCCTTCCGTTGCACCGAACGGATTATTTCCCTGCGGAACAAAGTCCGGTTCCGGCGGAGGCGGAGCCATAGCACCGGCATTCAGTTTAGACCCCAGCATGGCACCTGCAGGTTCGCCCGGCATCGGTATAACCATATCATCTTCCGGATTAGAGAATCGTGTAAACTCACCTTTGAATCGGAGCAAGACTTCACCTACCGCACCATTACGATGCTTGGCTATCACAATTTCTGCCATACCGCGCAGGTCGTTACCACGATCATCCTGATAAATCTTATAATATTCCGGACGGTGAATAAAGCACACCATATCGGCATCCTGCTCGATGGCTCCGGATTCACGAAGGTCACTCAACTGAGGGCGTTTACCGTCAATACCTTCACGACTCTCCACACCACGATTCAACTGTGACAAGGCTATAATGGGAATGTTCAACTCCTTTGCCAATCCTTTCAACGAACGGGATATCGTACTAACCTCTTCCTGACGGCTACCGAATGCCATACCACTCGCATTCATCAACTGAAGGTAGTCAATAATAATGATTCTCACCCCATGTTCACGCACCAGACGACGTGCTTTGGTCCGGAGTTCAAACACAGACAAAGACGGAGTATCATCCACATAAAGCGGAGCATCCAGCAGATCTTTCAGTTTGTAGTCCAACTGTTGCCACTCATAGCTTGCCAATTGTCCACTTTTGATCTTCTCACTCGGAATCTCACAAACATTGGTGATAAGACGGTTGACCAACTGGACGTTACTCATTTCAAGAGAGAACAACGCTACCGGATTCCGATAATCAACAGCAATATTTTTAGCCATAGAAAGTACGAAAGCTGTCTTACCCATGGCAGGACGGGCAGCGATTATAATAAGGTCGGAGTTCTGCCAACCGGAGGTCATCTTGTCCAGTTTCGTAAATCCACTTTCAAGACCACTCAGACCGTCTGTTCGTGCAGCCGCTTTCTGAATCAGCTTATACGCTTCGTCAATTACCGGATTAATCTGCGTATAGTCTTTCTTCATATTCTGCTGGGAAATCTCAAACAACTTACCTTCCGCCTCCTGCATCAAGTCATCCACATCCAGTGTCTCATCAAAAGCCTTGCTTTGAATATTACTGGTAAACGTTATCAATTCGCGCGCCAACGATTTTTGTGCAATAATACGGGCGTGATATTCGATATGTGCGGAAGAAGCAACCTTACTGCTCAACTGAGTAATATAGAACGGTCCACCGACCTCTTCCAACTCACCTCTTTTGCTCAACTGCTCTTTGACCGTCAGAATGTCCACCGGCTTCTGATTAACGGCAAGATCAGTAATGGCAGCATAAATCAACTGATGACGATGCTCATAAAATGACTCCGGGCGAAGAATCTCACTCACCAGCGAATAAGCATCCTTCTCAATCATTAAAGCACCCAACACCGCCTCTTCCAGCTCCGGTGCCTGAGGTTGGATACGACCATAATCATTGACCGGTTGTACTTTAGTTGATTTTGTGTTACGGGAATTTCTTCTTTGTTCAGCCATCTGCTTATATACAATTTTATGATTTACAATTTATGATCCCCGGCTTTTATACATAGTAAAAGCCGAAAGGGATGACAAAGATAGAATATAATAATGAAGAAAAGATAAGGAAAAATGAAGATTTTAGTAACTTTGTCACCAATAGCATAAATTCGCAACCCATAATTTAAAATTCAAAAATAATAATTCAGAACGAATATGATCACTTTCCCAAACGCAAAAATAAACCTGGGACTCTCTATTACCGAGAAGCGTCCGGACGGATATCACAACCTCGAAACCGTATTCTACCCCGTCGCTCTCGAAGATGCGCTGGAAATCCGGACCAGCCCCGAAGCGGACAAAAAGTTCTCCCTGCATCAGTACGGAATGGAGATATCCGGTAATCCAGAAGACAATTTAGTGGTGAAAGCATATCTGCTATTAGATAAAGAGTTTCACCTCTGTCCTATCGAGATCCATCTGTACAAACACATTCCTTCCGGTGCCGGACTGGGAGGAGGCTCATCAGACGCGGCTTTCATGCTGAAATTACTCAACGAACACTTTCAGCTGAATTTATCCGAAGATCAGCTGGAAATATATGCCGCAACTTTGGGAGCAGACTGCGCTTTCTTTATCAGAAACGCCCCGACCTTTGCCGAAGGAATCGGCAACATATTCTCCCCCATTCCACTATCCTTAAAAGGATATCAGATTCTGATCATCAAACCGGATGTATTCGTATCAACGCGGGAAGCTTTCGCCAATATTCACCCTCATCATCCCGAATACTCGATCAAAGAAGCGATTAAACGCCCGGTAAATGAATGGAAAGAGATATTAATCAATGATTTTGAAGACAGCGTATTCCCCCAGCATCCGGTGATCGGAGAAATTAAAGCCGAGCTATACAGGCAAGGGGCTGTTTATGCCTCTATGAGCGGTTCCGGTTCTTCCGTATACGGATTGTTCGAGCCGGAAGGAACTTTACCTGAAACCGATTGGGGAACTAACGTATTCTGTTTTAAAGGCAGGCTATAAAAGAGTAACAAAAAACGGTACCACGACTCCCGTCGTAGTACCGTCACAACACAAACACAAAATAAAACACGACAAAACTACTATGCAATCATACCTGTCTATGCCGGAGAGGCATAAGTACCATTTACTCATATTCACATACTCACAAACAGATCAAGCTGATTAGCATCTAATAAACAAATCGCATGAACGATTTGTTTAAACTTTTATGTTAATTAAAACAAATATCTTTTTACTGAATGCCTCTTTCACGGAGTTTCAGCTGCCAATTCCATGCAGAGCGTAAAGTATCTTCTAATGTTTCTACCGCTTTCCAACCCAGTTCCTGGTTTGCATAATCGGGATTAGCCCATACCTTTTCAATATCACCTGCGCGACGGCCTACAATCTGATAATTCAATTTAACGCCGGTAGCTTTTTCAAAGCCATTAATCAGTTCCAATACTGAAACGCCGCGTCCTGTACCGATATTGAATACTTCTACTTTTTCTTTCTGTTTTTGCTCCAAAATACGGCGGATTGCAATCACGTGTGCTTTAGCCAAGTCAACAACGTTGATAAAGTCACGGATACAAGAACCGTCAGGAGTATCATAATCGTCACCGAATACACTTAGTTTTTCACGGATACCCATCGCTGTCTGAGTCAGATAAGGAATCAGGTTTTGAGGAACACCGTTCGGAAGTTCACCCAACAATGCTGTAGGATGTGCGCCAATCGGATTGAAATAACGCAGCAAAATAGCATTGATCGGGGCACCGGAAGCTACTGTATCACGGATAATTTCTTCATTAATCTGTTTTGTATTTCCATAAGGAGATTCCGCTTTCTTGATCGGAGCCTTTTCCGTTACAGGCAACTCATCCGGTTGACCATATACTGTACAGGAAGAAGAGAACACTATGCCTTCTACTCCATGTTTAGGCATTAACTCCAGAAGGTTGATTAAAGAAACCAGGTTGTTACGATAATAAAGCAACGGCTTCTCTACCGACTCTCCTACTGCTTTGCTTGCTGCGAAATGAATAATCGCTTTAATTCCTTTATATTTGGCAAATACGGCATCAAGGCCAGCAAAATCAAGACAATCCAGTTTCTCAAAAGCTGGGCGGATACCGGATACTTTCTCTATATTGTCAACAACATCAGCACTCGAATTTGATAAATTATCGATAATGATTACTTCGTATCCACTGTTTTGTAGTTCTACAACGGTATGAGACCCAATATAGCCTGTTCCTCCCGTTACTAAAATTCTTTCTTTCATATAATTTTAAAATATGGTTAGTTTTTCGGTTTTCAGTTTGTTTGAGGTACAAATGTATGGAAATAAAATGGAAATGCAATAAACTATCGCAATTTTATTCACAGGAAGATACTTACGGGACGATTTGAGGGCGTTTTGGTATGATAAAAAACATATTCGGTATGAACAGATATAAAGAAAAAGGCCGGAAACAAACTGCCTGTATGTTGCCATACGACAGAGTTTCCAGCCTCTTTATCTAATTATCAACTTAGTCTTTTACACGACGCCAGAGAAGCCCATGAATGCCATTGCCAGCAAACCTGCGGTAATCAAAGCAATCGGAGTCCCCTGCATTCCTTTCGGAATCTTCACCAGGGTCATCTGCTCACGCAATCCGGCAAACAATACCAGTGCCAGACCAAAGCCAAGAGCAGTAGAGAATGCGTATACAACACCTGTCAGCAGATCAAAGTCTTTCTGGATTACCAGGATTGCCACACCGAGAATACAGCAGTTCGTTGTAATCAACGGCAGGAACACCCCCAGTGCCTGATACAAAGAAGGAGAAACTTTCTTCAGAATAATTTCTACCATCTGCACCAGTCCGGCAATAACCAGAATAAAAGTGATTGTCTGTAAGTACCCCAATCCGAAAGCGTCCAACACAAACTTCTGAATCAGGAATGTGACGATGGTAGCGATAGTCAGCACGAAAGCAACTGCCGCACTCATACCCATCGCTGTTTCCACCTTCTTGGAAACACCCAGGAACGGACAGATTCCCAGGAACTGCGACAACACAATGTTGTTTACAAAGATTGCCGAGATAAATATCAATATATATTCCATATTCTTTTCTTATTTAATAGAGTTAGGCTTTCTTCAGACTATTAATAATGGCAATCAGATAACCTAAAGCGATAAAGGCACCCGGAGCCAGAACAAAGATCAGCATTCCGTATTCTTCCGGCAGAATGGTCAGATTAAATATCTTACCTGTTCCGAGGAATTCACGTACGGCACCCAACAGAGTCAGGGCAATGGTAAAACCAAATCCCATACCGATACCATCAAACATAGAAGCCAGCGGATTGTTCTTCGCTGCGAAAGCTTCCGCACGTCCCAATACGATACAATTTACTACGATCAGCGGAATGAAAAGACCGAGGGTAGCATACAGATCGGGCACGTATGCTTGCATTATCATCTGCAACAGTGTCACGAATGACGCGATCACCACGATAAATGAAGGGATGCGTACCATATCCGGAATCAGATTCTTGATAGATGAAATTACCACGTTCGAGCAAATCAGGACGAACATAGTGGCCAGTCCCATACCCATACCGTTGATTGCCGATGATGTCGTACCCAGTGTAGGACACATACCGAGCAGGAGCACAAAAATAGGATTCTCTTTGATAATCCCGTTCATCATTACTTTAAAATTATTCATAACTGTCTCCTCCTTTCTTAGTTATTAGTGTCATTAGCAGCTGCTTCACCTTCCGGCGCAACAGCCGGTTCATTTTTCTGGGAAGCTCCGGAATTCGTATCCACCTCACCGCCTTTATATGCCTGATAAGCAGCATTCACCGCATTCAGGAAAGCACGTGAAGTGATAGTAGAAGCCGTGATAGCATCTACCTGTCCATTCATGTCTTTGGTCACAGCCAATGGAGTCTCTCCCGGATTCATGCCCAAAATAGACTTTGCACTTTCTTCGTGAGATACCGGTTTTTCGTTCTTTGCAGGATCATAAGCTCCAAACCATTTGTCCGCTTTCGAACCCAATCCCGGAGTTTCAGCGTGCGCCAATAAAGAGTAGTTATAAATCTTGCCTTCAGCATCAAAGCCCACCAGCACTTTCAGTTCACCGCCAAATCCCATTGACTTGGCTTCAACGGCAGAACCTACCCACTTTTCGCCATTCTTGGCCGGATAGATAATGAAATCCACGATTTTCTTTCCGTCTTTCTCGCTGAAAACAGTATCGCTTTCGGCTACCGGATTATTGGTATATTCAGGAAGCACCTTTTTCAAGGCCTCGTTCAGCGTCTTTGCATTCGCTTCGGCAATAGGGCCTTTCGTCAGTTCGTTCACATAAGCCAGCAACGCTACGGAAACGGCTGTAACGCCCGTAAGTACCAGCAACATATTCTTTAAAGATGATTGTAACTTTTTCATTTCTTCTTCGCTACCTCCCCAAAGCGTTTAGGTTTACAATAGGTGTTAATCAGCGGAGTGAACGCATTCATAATCAGGATGGCGAATGACATACCTTCGGGATATGCACCGAACAGACGGATAACCACCGTCAGCAGACCGATACAAACACCGTAAATCAGCATACCTTTCTTGCTCATCGGAGAAGTCACATAGTCGGTTGCCATAAAGACAGCTCCCAGCATCAGACCTCCGGAGAGTAGTTGCAATACCGGAGAAACATACTTTTCGGGATCCACCATGTGCATAATGCCTGCAAATACAAATACAGTCACAATGATAGAAACCGGAATATGCCAGGTGATGATCTTTTTCCAGAGCATGTATACCAGTCCGAGCAACAGTGCCAGCGCACTTACTTCACCGATACATCCGCCGTTCTGTCCGATAAACAGAGTCAGCGCATCAGGTATCTGGCTCAAAGCACTTGCATCGCCGTGAATAGCCTGTTTCATCAATGCCAGCGGAGTAGCACCGGTGGTAGCATCCATATAAGATGTCAGCTGACCTACTACCGGCCATGTTGTCATCTGCACCGGGAAAGAAAGCAACAGGAATACACGTCCCGCCAATGCCGGGTTGAATGGGTTGCAGCCCAGACCACCGAAAGACATCTTGCCTACACCGATTGCGAACAGTGCACCCAGAATGATAATCCAGATAGGCAGATTGGAAGGTAGATTGAATGCCAGCAATACACCTGTAATGACAGCAGAACCGTCACAAATGGTTGTAACAGGTTTCTTCATTAAGAATTTAACGATCGCCCATTCGAAGAATAAACAGGCTGCTACCGAAGTAGCCGTGACAATCAGAGCCCCCAGGCCGAAGAAATAAAGCGACACCAGAAAAGCCGGAATCAGTGCGATCAGCACGCCATACATATTTTTCTGTACGCTGTCTCCGCCATGCACGTGGGGTGATAGTGATACGATTAATTTATTTTCCATACTTCGTTATTTTTTAGCTTGACGTGCACGAATCATAGCTCCTACTTTACCCTTACCCAAGCGGCAGTAATCAAGCAGCGGACGGTTGGCAGGACAAGTGAACTGACAGGAACCGCACTCGATACAATCCATGATTCTTTCTTTTTCCATTGTTTCAAAATCTCCGTTTTCGGACAAAGCTCCGAGCAAGTACGGCTCCAGTCCCATCGGACAAGCGCTCACACACTTTGCGCAACGGATACAGGTTTGTGCTTCACCACGTTTGGCTTCCTTCTGATTCATAATCAAGATGCCGGAACTGCCTTTTGCGGTAGGAACTTCGATATTCACCAGAGCCTTACCCATCATCGGACCGCCACCGATCACTTTTCCCGTATCCTCCGGCAGACCGCCACAAGCATCAATCAGCTGTTTCATCGGTGTACCGATACGAGCCAGGAAGTTGGAAGGTTTGGCCACAGACTTACCAGTTACGGTAATCACACGCTCAAACAACGGTTTATTTTTCTGAACAGCTTCATAAACAGCAAATGCCGTACCCACATTCTGCACAACTGCCCCAGTAGAGATAGGCAGCGCACCACTTGCCACCTGGCGTTTGGTAATCGCATCAATCAACTGTTTCTCACCACCCTGAGGATATTTCACTTTCAAAGGAACAACTTCGATGCCTGCATAACTGGAAGCAACTTTCGTCATCAGTTCAATAGCATCCGGCTTGTTATTCTCAATTCCGATAAATGCCTTATTTACCTTCACGGCTTTCATCAGAATGGAGACACCTACCATGACTTCTTCCGCGTGTTCCAGCATCAGCTGATGGTCGGCAGTCAGATACGGTTCACATTCCACCGCATTGATAATCACACATTCTGCCTTGAACGAAGGCGGCGGACAAAGTTTCACCTGTGTAGGGAAACAAGCACCACCCAAACCTACGATACCGGCATCGGCAATCTTCTTCACGATTTCTTCGGACGAAAGCTCACATTCTTTGACCAGTGTCTTGCTACGGTCAATGGTTTCTTCCCATTCGTCGCCTTCTACATCAATAAAGATAGCAGGTTTTGCATAACCGCTCGCATCGACTACTGTATCAATCTTCGCCACTTTTCCACTGACAGAAGAGTGAATTGCTGCCGAAACGAAGCCGGCAGGTTCGGCAATCTTCGTGCCTACCTTCACCATATCACCTTTTGCAACTATCGATTTGGCAGGTGCGCCAATGTGCTGCCCCAACAGAATAACTGCCTTTGCAGGAACTTCCGCTGTGATGATAGGTTGATGTGCCGACAATTTATTTTCGTGTGGATGAACTCCACCAATTGAAAATGTCTTTAACATACAATTCTGTATTTTATTCTGTTATTATTCTGTTACCTTCGGAGCTTCTGCAGCAACTGTTTTCGGTGCTTCTTCCGCCTTCGGTTTACGTGGAGGGAAGTTCAGCTCGATAATTGTGTTCTGCGGACAAACTTCCACGCACTTACGACATGATTTACACTTGTTCGGATCGATGTAAGCCAGGTTGTTCTCCAGCGTAATGGCTTCGAACGGACAAGTCTTGACACACTTACCACAGCCGATACAGCTCACTGTACAAGCCTTACGTGCTACGGCTCCCTTGTCTTTGTTCACACAAGAGATGTACACACGGCGTGATTTCTTGCCTTGCGGACGAATCTCGATGATCGCCTTCGGACAAGCCTTCACACAAGCGCCACAAGCTGTACATTTGGCTTCATCCACTTCCGGAAGTCCCGTTTCAGGATTCATGTGGATAGCATCGAACTGGCAAGCAGCCACACAGTCGCCACACCCGAGGCATCCGTAGCTACAACCTGTTTCTCCACCATACAATGAAGCGGCAATAGCGCAACTCTTCGCACCGTCGTATTGATTAATACGCGGACGGTTGGCACAGCTTCCGTTACATCTTACTACTGCTACCATCGGTTCAGCTTCAGTAGCTGCCAGTCCGAGAATATCAGCAATTTGTGCCATGACAGGCTGACCGCCTACAGGGCAGAATTTACCATCCAGCGAACCGGCTTTGACGCAAGCATCGGCAAATCCGCTACAACCAGGATAGCCACATCCACCACAGTTTGCCTGGGGCAACACTTCCCCCACCTGGGCAATCCGCGGGTCTTCATACACGGCAAATTTCTTGGAAGCTACATAAAGAATAGCGGCCAGCACGAGCGCTATAGCTCCCAATGAAATCACTGCAATCAGAATCAAATTCATAATGTTTTAGTTATTTATTGGTTTTATAGTAAATGAAAAATGTTGTTTCATTCGCGTTTTATTGAGCCACAATACGAAATAATAAGGAATAAGAACTGCCAGAGAAAGAAGAGCCGCATACAGTTCATTCCCTATCAACGCCATCCATGCGAACAGGGAAACAATCAGAAGTACAAAAGGAATTATGAATGCAAGGGTTACAGCCATCATGCCCATCGACGTTTCGCCGATCACCATCACCCGCTCTCCTACCTGATAGGAAGCAGCTGTAACATCCGTTATATCTATGATTTTGTCTTTACTATCCGCCGAAGAACAGTGGCCTTTTGCGCTACAAGCCGCACAAGCCGACGTCTGAACGATTCTCACCGACAGATGAGAACCCTGTATGTTTTCCACAACACCTAGATGCTTTATAGTATTATTCGTCATTTTGCAAACTCAACATTACAAATCGCGGCAAATTTAATCATTATTTGTGAACTACGAAGCATTCCCTCATTTTTTTCTACATAATAAAATGTTATTTTTTGTGTTTTCGTTATCGCACACGAAAAAGTAACGCCAACTATTTGATATTTTAGCATACAACAAAGCAGGCGGGAAAGTTCTTCCCGCCTGCCTGTCTTATCTAACCAATTACTTTATTTACTGAATGCTGCTTACAATGACGCAGCCTGTACTCCCAGTACTCCGGCAATCGCACCGGCTACAGCAATAATTACTTTCAAGACTACACTCCAAGTTTTCTTCATAGATTTTTTCCTCCTTTCTTTTTTAAGCTTTTCAGATTATACAGTCGGATCCGGAGCTTCCTCGTCTCCTCCTCCTTCATTTCCACCACCGCCATTTTCACCATCATCCGGATCATCCGGAGTCACAGAGGCGTTCAACTTCTTCAGATATTCATCCAGACTGATCAAATCCAGTTTTTCATCTGCACGGGTAGCCGTCTTCGTGATACGCAGTTCCTTATTCGCCTGAAAGAAGATGCGTACGCTATCCACACTTTTAGCATTGACGTCTTTCGCTGCATCCGCCCCTTTCGAGCAGGCAGTCAACATAAACACGCCCAAGCCTTCGATATTCACAGACTTACCTTCCAGAAGTTGCTCTTTCATTTTCTCCACAAAATTCTGAATCACACTCTTGATATCACCGATGGATAAAGAAGAATAACCCTGCATTTTCTGCGCAATATATTTCAGATTGACAGACTGACCTAAAGTGATCAGATGTGGATAAAATCTCTTAGGAGAATTGGGAACACGCGGATCAGATGGTCGCGTAACAACCTTGTAAATTACACTCATAATACGTTTTTTCTAAAGATTCAAATTCAAGTTATTTTATTCACGTTTTGTTGATCAACAATGCAAAGGTGAGGCTTTTATTTCAGATAGCAAAAAGAAAAGCCCCTTGCAGGGCTCTTTTTCTGAGAAAAGTTATAATTCATAGATATTCAGATATTTATCTTTTTGTATCTTGGCCATAACCATAGCCGTAACCATAACGTTTGCCATAACCATAATGCTTGCCATACTTGCCGTAGCCGTAATAATAACCGTATTTTCTCTTCTTCAGGTCTACGCCGTTGATAACAGTACAAAGATTAGGCAGCTTCTTCTCAAAAGACAGTTCATTAATCAATGTATATTCCGCCTTATGAGTGTAGTCAGCACGGCATACGTAAACTGACAAGTCTGCTACACGGCCTATCAATAAGGTATCTGTAACCATGCCGATAGGAGCAGTATCAAGGATTACATAATCGAAGTTCTTCTTCAAGGTTTCTATCGCTCTGTCCAGACCGTTACGAGCCAACAGTTCTGTCGGATTAGGAGGAACAGTACCACCCGGAAGAATAAACAGATTCTTATTCACATCAGAAGGTTGAACAAGTTCCATCAGGTCCGTTTCAGGATTAGAAAGATACTGGGTAATACCTTTCTCCTTATTAGAGAGTTGGAATACTTTATTCAGTCCCGGCTTACGAATATCGAGCCCGACAATCACCACCTTCTTTCCCAAAAGAGAAAGACTGATTGCCAGGTTCGACGAAACGAATGATTTTCCTTCGCCACTGACAGTTGAAGTTACGAGGATAACCTTCTGATCATTATCGAGCATAAATTGAAGATTGGTCCGAATATTACGGAAAGTTTCACTCATCAGATTATTCTTGTTCTCGAAGACAGCGATAGAACCATTCTTATCATTCTTCTCATCAGTCAATGGAATATCACCGACAACAGGCACACTTGTTAGTTTCTCTACATCAGCACGACCTTCGATCTTGAATTTAGTCAGGTCAATCAGGTAGATGATACCGACAGGAATTCCAATACCCAACACCAATGCAATCAGATAAATCATTTTGCCTTTAGGAGATACCGGAGTATCGTCAGCTATCGCTTCATCGATAATTTTTGCATTATTGGCAGTAGCAGCAAGTGCAATCGCATTCTCTTCACGTTTCTGTAACAACATCAGATACAATCCGGCTTTGATTTCTTGCTGACGAGCAATACTTACATAAGCACGTTCCTGACCAGGAGCGTTGCTGATACGACGAGAATAACGGCTCGCCTCACGGTCAAGGCTCTCTTTAGTAATCATCAGTCCCTGCAAGGTTCCTTCAAGAGTAGCCTGCACATTAGCTTTCATAGCACGGATACTCGTATCTAGATTCACAATCGTAGGGTTATTCTCTGTTGATGTACGTAACAGGCGTTTACGCTCAACAAGCATCTCGTTATAACGTTCAATCGCTCCGATCAAGGCAGCATCCTGTAAACCTACGTTACTTGGTAATACTTCATATTCATTACCTCTCAGATACTTACGCAAATCATTTACCAAACTGATTTGAGTACGATTCTCTACGCTCTTCTTTTCATACTCAGCATTACCAGCCAAGGCTATCTGAGCTTCACTCGTCAAATCCGTGATACCGGCATCACGCTTGAAGGACTCCAAATTAGCTTCCGTACTACCTAATTCTTTTGAGATAATGCCAATACGTTCATCGATAAATTCTGCTGTCTTCTGGGCGATCTCGTTCTTATCATTGTTCGTATTGCGATTATACATTTCAAGCAACTGATTGATAAAATCCTGTCCACGCTGCAAACTGGAGTTCTTCAAGGAAATCACAGCAACAGAAGTCGTTTTAGAAGTAGGAGCAATAGACAGACTGTTACAATAGCCTTTTGCCACTCTCATCGGTTTATTTATTGTTGCAGTTATATGACGTACGTTCTTCTCTATCCGAGGAACCTTCGTTCCATCCTGCAAAGCAACTGAATCAACAGCCTGAAAAAAGGCCAATGTACCTTCATCTGTTGGAAAAATGGCAGGCAATTTCTCAAAATGTTTCTGATAGCCCTTTTCGCCAACAATCACATTCACATCCATACTGCCTTCTGGCTGTAAGGTCATCTCCACCACCATTGAAGTTTTCAATTTTTCAGCCTCCTGCGGTGTCAAACTTACCTGCACTGGAGATGTCTTATATAAACCTTTAGCAGGAAACTCATCCTCATCTTTATAAGTTATATACAATCCCAACTGATTCACAACCTCTTTTACAAGAGTTTTCGAACGCAGCACCTCCAACTCATTATCAATGTTTTTAGAAGATGTCATCAGGCCGCTTAATCCCATATCCTCCAATTCCGAAGAAAGTCCTGCACCTCCACCCTTCTTCTCGTCTTTTATCAGAACTGTAGCGGAAATATTATAAATGGGCGTAGCCCAGTGCAGATAGAACCACGCACCAACCAAACATAACATCACCGCCCCTACAAACCAAGGCCAGTGAATGATGTATTTAAAAAGCAGTGCCCGGAAATCAATCTGCTCTTCAGGCATTTCAGGTCCTTTCCCGTTTTTATTTTCTTCCTTCATAACTCTTTCTTTTTATTTCAAGATGTTAAACAATAAACTGGCAATAGAAACAAGGATCGAAGTAGCAGAGAACCACAAACTTGTACTAGTTCCGATATCCGAATTTCGCGCTTTTGCCTTATTCGGAGTTACGTAAATAATATCATTCTGTTGCAAATAATAATAAGGAGAAAGAATAGTCTCCGCCTTATTCAGATCCAAAGGAATAATTTCCTGCTTACCATTGGCGTTCTCCCGTATCAGCTTAACATCATCACGCAGACCATATACAGTCATATCACCTGCCATAGCCAGAGCTTCCAGGATGTTCACCTTTTCATTGGAAATCGTGAATGTACCGGGACGGGCAACTTCTCCAATCACGGAAATCTTATAGTTCACCATACGTACCGTTACAATAGGAGTTTCCGTAATATAAGGTTTCAACTTTTCCACAATCATCTGTTCAGTCGCTTTCTTTGTCAATCCGCCCACATGAAGTTCGCCCAATACCGGAAAGTTGATATTACCTTCATTATCCACCAGATATTGCTGCAGAACAGGTTGAGTAGTGGTATAACTCAAAGCAGCATTACTCTGTGTAGCCACTGTCAGATTAAAAGGCGCAGCCAGTTCAGGACTAGTACACGACACTACAATAGTCAACAAGTCCTTGGGCATAATCTTTGCATCATACAGTTGCTCATTCTGAGTACTATACAGTACCACTTCCGCATCCTGCAGGTAAGGTACTTTTTTATAAGACTGACAGGCAGCAAACATAAATGCCGCCAATACGCAATAGAATAATTGTTTCAATCGTTTCATATATTTCTTTCTTAATGGGGTTATACAATTCTTCGTTCTTCGCAAGACCGGGCATCCCCATTTCGCCCAGTCAGTACGGTATATTATTGGAATTCTTGGGTAAATTCTTTTCATTTCTTTTCTTCTATATCGCAATCGGATAAGCAGTGGCAAGCTATCCTCACTGATCATCCTGCACCATCTTTTTTGCCCTCTGGTATGCTCATCCATATCCCTCTTGTCCGCTACTTTCGAGGAACATCTCCAATTTTTACTCCTCCAACGCGCCTCGGCTGATCTTCCGGCGGACAAATTTTATCTTATTCAAGAGCTAGGTATGCTTATTCGGGAAGTGACGGTCTTCTAAGACATATGCCCTTAACTCGTCACAAAAGGCAAGTAACCTCCTCTGAGTGTCATACGTTCTATATGATACTTTTACTACATGAGTATCAGGACCTGACTTGATGCCCCCTTTGAGCAGTCCCAATTCCTTCACACAGCCTCCCAAATGCGTCTGCCAAATTTCCCTTGCGTAGGAGTCAATCTCCCAAATCATAGACGCATATTCGCAGATTTACTAGCGGACACACCAAGGAAAGCAACAATCTGGAAAAGTGACTCCTTATGAACTAAATCCAAACAGCAACGATATGTAAACGATATAATACTCATCGTTTTATTTATGAGAAATGTAGGTGAGATTCATGTTTGCTGATATCAGTATATTCCTATCTCTTTCATTGCAGATTCTACCTGATCAAGGGATACATTCAGCATGCGAGAGACGTAGAGAGGAGAGATTACATCCATAGAACCAGACTGACGCTCCATCCCAATAAGGTACTCGATGTTCTTCTTGAGGTCACCAAGAGAGTTTGAGAAGTCAGATGCTTCTAATGGTTCTGATGACTTCTTTACCATATATTCATTAAATGTTTCACTTCCATCTTCGCCATATTTACAGTCTTTTGCTTCATAGATGACTGACGGTTCAAAGACTTCAACTGTGTGCCATACTCCGGCAGGAACTACACAACCGAATTTACCGACCGTTGGATTGAGATGTACACGCTCTATTTCATTACCCTCTTCATCATACAATATCTCTACCAAATTACCACACAGAAGAATGACATTCTCATTACTGTGGGGATGATGATGGATTGGTACGACTGTTCCGGGCATCAAGGCATTCAACATACGCTGACCACCATCGTTAGAACTTGTACGCAGGTCATAATTTATACGGAGACGCGGATTAACCAACGCTTTATCGAATAGTTCAGAAATCAGTTTTTTGTCTATCTGTATCATAGTTCAATGTTTTTTAATATCTGCTAAATACTCTTCATGTAAGTGATAGTATTTCAACATAAACAATACATAAGTCACGGCAAGAATTACAATAGCAAAGACGAGGTAAATCCAGTGGGCCACAACCGTATTCGGGCACAGGTATATAAAACCAAGTGATATAACCAACTGAAGCAAAGCATACAGGGTCGCCACCTTTACATGACCAATCTTCAGTTCATTAGCCATCAACTGATAGGCATGCTTACGATGAGCCTCACCCAGATTCTCATGCAACATAATACGGTGAATAATCGTCAAGCATCCGTCCACTCCATACACCAGCAGAAAGATTAAATAAGTCACGTCTCCTGTCGCGAGAATCAGCGAGCCGATCATGAAAAGCAGGATATACGCCACACCAATCGAACCCACATCGCCAGCAAAGCACTTCGCTTTACCCTTCGGACGGAAGTTGAACAGGCAGAATACTAAATCTGCCAATATCACTACATAAACTAAACGTTGGTCAACAAAGCCTCCCAACAAGTTTGAGCCTAAGTTAGCATTTGAATTCAATATAGCCAACGGAATCAACGATGCCATAGCGTATGCTCCCGTGATACCATTCACTCCATCCATGAAATTGATAACATTTGATGCTCCCACACAAACAATGAGCGCAAGGAAAACAATCCACCACATATCCCAATGCAGGATGTCCAACTGATAGAACATCATCGCCATAGCAATGAACTGAGCTACCAATCGCACACTGTCTGGCAGCGAGCGAATGTCATCTATAAAGCTCACGCCAGCAATCAATGATACAGCCAGTAATACCCACAAAAATTGAAAACCAAAAAAGGCCGACCATATCCAAAGCGATAATAGGAAAATAATTCCGCCTCCTCTCAGCACAATGGTCGAGTGGCTTGAACGCTCATTGGGCTTATCTATGATATTAAACTTGTCGGCAATCTTGAAATATGCCAATTCTAATGCAAGTAAAATCACAAAAATGATTCCGTAGATTAAGCATGTATTCATATTTCTATATGTTTTTTCTATTTCAGTCCCACTATTTCATCCAGCTTCCGCAGGCACTTCTCTTTCTGGAAGTTCTCCTCATAGAACCGAAGTCCATTCTGACCTTTTGAAGAAAGAGTTGCTTTGTCGGCATCTGCAAGATGTAGAACAAGGGCCGCAAGTTTCTCCGCATCGCCAGCTGGTACATGCCAACCACATTCGGCAGTCTTCACCACCTCTGCGCCCTCGCCATTCAAACATGAGATGATAGGCTTACCCGAAGCCATATAGCTACTGATCTTCGCCGGAGCATAGAGATTGAATAGAAGCGAATCAGTGAGCGACACAAGCATCACATCGGCCGCCTCGAAGAACAGAGGCATCGTCTCCGAAGGGAATCGTCCCAAAGTATGAACTGTATCCTCTAAACCATTGTCCTTTACAAACTGTTGTACCCAAGATAACTTTCGACCATCGCCTACAATCACCCACTTGATATCCTTACGTTCCTTAGTCAACAAAGCCGCCTGCAGATTGCACTCCATACCATGAGCCTCCCCCACTGCACCGGCAAACATCACCTTGAAGCTATCTTTGTCAAAAACCTTAGCTTCGTCAATACCTTTCTGTTTCAGGATATTCGTCAGATTCATGTTATCCTTGGTTATACCGGTTACCGAGCTCGCCGAACTACCATCGCTCCACTGCGGAAAATACACAATTTTATCCCTGTATTCCCCATATTCCATGATACTCTGATCAAAGCTCTTCGAGCTCGTTAATATCTTATCCGAGTGTTTATACTCGCTCTTCACAAAATGTTTAAAGCCCCCCAGAATATACTTGTTGTTGATGCCCCCCGCAGCCGACAAACTCTCAGGCCACAAGTCTAACACCCAAGTATAAAGAGATACCTTCCGCAGCTTCTTGTACAGCACACCCGGAGCCGACATCATCACCGGTGACAGTTGTTGTACAAACACAAAGTCATATTTATGATCAATGGCATGAAACAAAATATAAACCCATGCCACAATGTAGTAACTGAAATAGTTCAACATCAGCATGATTTTGCTGTTTCCACGAGGAAAGATAGGTAGACGTGTCACGCACACACCATTCACCACTTCGTGACGTCTCTTGAAGAACCCATAATTTTTATGAAACACCCCATCGGGATAGTTAGGGATGCCCGTCACTACATGCACGTCATGCCCATATTCTGCCCAATGAAAGGCGATATCGTTGCCACGAAACACCTCTGGATAGAAGTACTGACACACAAACAGAATTGTCTTTTTATCCCTCATATATTGTAATTTTCTTATTTCATTCTTGTTACTATTTGCTTCCAACATCAGTGGTACAATACCCATATTAGTGTCCATACCTCATTCGAAAAGTAATGTACTTCTAGTGATCCATCTGTGCGATACGTTATCGTTGTCGTTCCGCAAGCCAAAGCTACGAGATTGACCATCGAAAACATATCTGCGTAGGTCGGACCGGCAAGCACATCTGCCATGAAATATATCATAGTGAGTTTCTGCAGTGTTTCCTTTTACCTCTTCTGCCACTTGACAAAAATATCTTCCAGCTGTTCACGAGTATATCTTTCCTCTTCAGAATACAGCTTTGCCTCATGTTCCAGGATTTGATCTATTGTCCAATAGAATTTAATGAACTTGGCAGGTATACCTCCACAGATACAATATGGAGGCATAGACTTTGAAACAACAGCACCTGCAGCTACAGTTGAACCTCTTCCTATAGTAACACCTGCCAATAAGGTGACATTGCAGCCAACCCATACATCCTCTTCTACGATTACGTCTTCATCAAGCACCTGACCGGAAGCCTGCTTGTCCACATTAGTAATATCTCGATAAAATTTTCCTACCTCACGAAGATGGTTACCAGTATGCACGCAAAGGCCTTCTGCCGTACCAGCACCTTTCTTCATGACAAATTTCGCCATGGATGCAGAAATAGTGCAATGCTCTATTTTATTATTACCCAAGAGATAGACATTCGAAAAATTTGCAATGTTGATAGGTGGAATCATTACAACTCTTTCACCTACATAACCGAACTTGCTTTTCTTAATTCCAAAATACTCTCGATAAAGGCTTATAAATCCTCGACAGTCGGATTTTGCTTGATTTTGCTTATCACGCTCATATTGTACTTGTTTTATCGCGACCAGCACAATATAAGCACTAGCCGCTATTTGTTATAAATTCTAAAGATTTCTTCTATTTGCTCACGCGTATATCTCTGGCTTTCTTCGTACAACTTTGCCTCATGCTCCAGAATCTGATCTATCGTCTAATAGGACTTGATGACTTTGGCTGGTACACCAACAGATGCAGTAAGGAGGCATCATTTTAGCAACTACAGCACCAGCGGCTACGGTCGATCCTCTGCCAATAGTGACTCCAGAGAGGAGTGTAACATTACATCCAATCCAAACATCCTCTTCCACAATGACATCTTTATCCAGGCTTTTGGTTTAGTAGATTCTGTAATATCACTTACAAAGGTTCACCACTCGCGTATGACTACCGGTGTGAACCGTCAGATTCTCTGTTATTGCACATTTGCCTTTACAGATAAACTTGGCATTGAGGGCGGAAATATTGGCATTTGCGCCAATGCAAACTTTTTCACCAAGATATACATTCTTGTAATTGCCCACACATAAGGGTGGAGTAATTATCACGCCACCACCATATTATGCGGATTTTATTTTACATATTGCAACGTGATTTCCTATGCTTCTCATCGAAAAGCATAAGCCCCTTAGAAATGAATTATTTTTCAGTTTTGACAACATGCTCATTTTAACTCTATCATTTTAATAATCTTTGCTGGCACACCACCCACGATAGCATTTGCCGGCATATCCTTCACCACTACAGCATTGGCTGCAATGAAGCAGTTATCACCAATAGTAACTTTACCCAATACCTTTACTCCTGGTCCAAAACCGACATTATTGCCAATAATCGGTTTCTCGTCCTCAGAGTGGTTGGTGTTGCCGAAAAGTACACCTGTCTGCAATTTAACATAGTTGCCGACCTTCTTGGCATTGACCAAACAGCCACCACAACCAGCAATATGCAGTATGCTCAATCCATATCCACATACATTCTCAGGAATACGGATGTTGTACTTGAATCCCAATCTATGCAAACGTACCTTATAATACTTATATAGCATCTTGTGGAAGAAACCACTATTGTTACAATGATACTCACAATGGCGCAATACCTTTAGATACTTATACACATGAGCCGACTCACTACCGATGAACAGGCGCACCCAATACTTCAACAGGGAGCCTACGTCCATACGGTTAGCCTTGGCATCCTCCTGAAGGTAAAACTTCAGATCTTCTCTTGTCTTTATCATAGCAGTTTAGCATATAGCGACCTGTAGAGGTCGTAAACCACTTCTTTCCTATAGCAGGTATTCACTTTCTCGTATGCTTTCTGACACATTTTGTCTGCTTCCTCTTTGTAGGTCTGGCACCAGTTGATAGCCTCTACAATAGCAACAGTAGATTTCGGTTCTACCAGCATACCACAAGGGTTGCCTTCGAGATCGGTAAGCATATCCTTAACAGCAGCACGAGGACACGAGATTACCATCCTCGTAAGACTCATCGCCTCAATGATAGAGATAGGAAATGCCTCCCAAGGATAATAAGTAGGCAAAGCCACAATATCCACATCGTGCATAAATTTTACTGCCTCTAGATTAGACAAGCGGCCATGAATGAAGATGGACTTATCCAACTTCTCGCCAGCCATCTTCTTGACATTGGCAACCACCTCATCCGATCCAGGACCAATGATATCTAGCCTCACATCAGTAAGCCTACAAGCATCCACCAATTCGTAGAGACCTTTCGCTGGATAAAGGTTACCAATAAAAGCCACACGCTTATACCTCTTAGGTGCAGGATTCATTTCCTCAGTTACATCTATAGAGTTTGGCGTAAGATATACCTTATCCTTCAAATTTTCGATACCTTTGAGCGTATTGTACGAGCGCGAGTCGAGCACCCATATCTGGTCAAACTCATTCATCGACTTACGAAGCAACTTGCCTACAAGACCACTTGACTGAATGTCCTCTGTGATACAGCCATACCGACAATGCATGATGCTCTTCACATCATATTTCTTGCAAAGCTTTGCCACACAATAGTCACGAAGAGAGCCTATATTGCCGCTAGTGGTGGTATGCATGATGTCATACTTATCCTTCTTCAGTACACCTTTCAATTCTCTGAGTATTCTAAACATTGCAGTTAAACCCGAGAAAGTACGAAACAGGAAAGTCTCACTCAATCCGCCTGCTCTTGGCGCAGAAGGCGAAACATTCACGAAGGTGAACTGATGTGCTTCATCAGGAAAAGTCTTTGTAAACTTCTTTGTCCAAGAAGCAATACCACCATTACCAGTTAGAGGGAATAAACCAATTATCTTCATGTTACTTACTTTTTATACACTTCCAAATATCCCTTTGCCGTATTACCTATAGAATACTTCGCAAAAGATTCTTTTGCCTGGAGTCGCATCTGTTTCTTCTGTTCTGATGGCAGTTCACAGAAGCGTTTCAACATTGAATAATAGTCTTCTACAGAAAGACTTGCTGACAACATTCCATTCTTTCCATCTTCAATCATATTTAAGATTCCTCCTACTGGAGTACAAAGTGCAGGACATCCTACTGAGAATGCCTCAATAATGGTCATTGGCATACCTTCCATTTTCGATGATAAGCACATTGCATCGGCCTGAACAAGGTAGTCGCGCACATTGGGAACTGTTCCCACATACTTGAATTGTGAAACCATATCAGGCACCAGCGTATCATACAATGACTTGGAGATATCATTACTGCCCAACCAAAGCATCTTCACATTAGGATAGTCCTTCACCAACTTTGCAAAAGCCTTTATCAAGAGTTCCTGATTCTTCACTTTCCGACAACTTGCAGGATGAATGAATAGTAACTGATCATCATGATCTATCAACGGAGCCATACACTTACCAGAATATTGAGGAACACCATTATATACCATTGGAGCATCCATCTTGTAATACTCATCGAAAGATACTTTGGACTCATCAGAAATAGTCACAGGTGTACACTTATGATGCTGGAACATGTAGAAGCGGCTCCACCTCATAATGTTTCTACCAGCCTCCCTCCTTGCCTCAGAATGGATAGTTGCCACAAACTTCACCTTCCTAAGAAGTATTGTGGATAAGAGTATGTAAGGAATGGATCCCACATGGGCGTGAACCACATCATAGCCCCCCCTCTTGATGAACTTATACAGTCTATAATAACATCCAAAATCAAAGCCGAGCTTCTTATGAAGCGAACTGTGATGCGACTTAGAACTAAGCTCTTTCAGCAGGTCGTTATCCTTGTCTATATCAAACAGAGTGACTACATCGCACTCATAGCCTTGGTGAATCAGTTCATTGATCAATCCGACAGTAAAGTGTTCTGCACCACCTGAGCCTAAAGTCGATAATACTTGCAGTATCTTCATTTGTTTGAATAATTATTTATATAATTCAAATTATAGTATGACTCCAATATTACTCCATAAATAAATAACCAACGTTTGTACTCTGTTTCCAAAACAAACATTACAGCAAAAAAGGGAATAATATAGGCAAGAATATAAATATCCTTGTTTGACTTATATATACCCCATACTATTTTAAACAACCGATAAAGAACAGTCAGAAATATTGAAAAGCCAATAACTCCAAAGTCTGCTAGGTATGAAAGATATGTATTGTGAGAAGCCATCTGCCAACCGAAATGCTGCCTTAGCATTGTGCTGAAATTCGAGTATCCTACACCTAAGACAAAATTCTCTTCTGAAAGTGCAGACAATCCAGAAGACCAAATATCTCCTCTTTCTGAAAAATTTCCATTTTCAACCAAATCATTAGTTTCCCCCAAACGATCCCAAATTGATTCTGGTATGTAATTGTATATCACAGGAGAGAGTAAAAGAATCAATAGGATCATCAGCGCAAAATTTCTAACACTCCCACTTGACAGAAAATACAAACTAAAAACAAATGCAGTAAGGAGAAGTCCGGTTCTAGATCCTGTGGATAATATAACCACAACGAAAGCAATCAAGAATACTAAACATGCGTATCTGTACTTTACATTCTGAGACCTACGAAAATAATCTAAAACAATAGTAAATCCGACACATAGGAGAAATGCTAAAGTGTTCTGATCCTGTCCAAAAGCCGTAAGGCGCTCCTGACCTGCAAATTCTGCCGCTGCTAAGGCCGCATCTCTAAACATAAAAGTTGAAACCGTCGAGATAAAACAACCCATAATATAGGCTTTAAGATACAAATATATATCTTCATTACATCGAATGGAATAATTCATAGCCATGGCAACAATAATACTTGGCCAAAGAAACATCAGCACTTGATTAGTTGAGTTAGACTTTTCTATAGACCATAATATTGTCAAAGAAGCATATATAGCCAGCATCACAAAACTTCGAATCATCAATGACTGTTTAGTCTTAAATCCTTGTGTAGCCCATCCCAGGAGAACCATAAAAGCAGAGAATTTTGCAATAGAGAATCCCTCAAACAATGCGATAGATTCTATTGGAGATGCCAAGAAAAACAATGCTATTGCATAATTAAGGAATGTGTAATTATTCTTGATTATTTTGCCCATATCAGTCCCTTTATCTTGTCTTTCAAATACACAAACAATGGATAATCAAATCGCTTAATATCAATGATACACGTATTATTAAGTTTATTAAAAGTATGAACACCTGCATATTTATAGGTTGATGGTCGTATTTCTCCTAGTTCTTTATGACCATCATAGAAGATAACAGCCTTACCATAAGCACCTTCGCAGTCTTGTGCAGGCCTGATTACCTTTCCATTGTTTGTAACGAACTGACCTGCCATTCGAGCTCGGCAGTGAGGATATTCTTCTATGTCTTTTACAGAATATGGCCCCATAAATTCCTTTGCCACATACATTCTTAGATTGCAGCCATTAGGTTCAGAAACTCGGGTTGCAAACATCTTGTACTCATCTGCCTTTCTAATAATGACTGCGTCTGTAACTGGTTCGTCCAACACCTTGACAGGATTATCTAACTTATTTAAAGATTCGTCGAACTCATACATATATGAGGCTCCTGAGGCAGAGTTTTCTGGATGTACAATCACCTTATCACCTATTCGATATATTACAGGAAAAGATAAATGAGTTGACAAATCCAGAACAATATCGCAAGATATAATTAAATCCTTGGTTTTGTCAATCACAACTAGAGCAATTCTCCCTCTCTTCACAGTCGAATCGAATTCCTCCACCAAGAGAGTCAATTCCCGTTCAGTATCTCGCAGTATAAATGGATCAGCAAACCATTTCTTATTATATGGATTCTTAACAATATGGATTTTGCGAAAATCTACCCCATGAGTAATAATCTCACTATTGTATTCAAAGTATGCTAAATCCCAAGTATAGTGGACTAGCGACTCTTTAATATTTCTTAAAATGCCCATATTAGAATTTCAGTATTCGCTTTCGTAGAAATTTTATATAATCAGCCTTCATCTGTTTACAAGGCTTCGGATCTGCACTTGAATGGAAATACTTGCATTCTGCTCCTTTGAACTCGTCAGTCCATTTGAACAAACCGACCTTTCTTTTCAACACAAAATTGAAATCGTTGAATTCAACCATTGAATTGATAGTTCTAACAAGCTTGATGTCTATATCTCTATCTGGATGCTCTATCATCTGCTGAAACAAGTATGGCAGGTTGACTCCTGCTACTTTCATTGCGTATGTTGTTGCATCATTACGCATGTTGAGCTCAAGGAAGAAATAGTCATTGCCTTGTTTAATACATTCAATTCCCCACAATCCTTGGTAGTCAATATTCATAACCATCTGCTTGCATGCTTCAACAACTCTTTTATCCAGTTCTGAGATTGGCCTTACCGTTGAGAAAGTTGTACCTCCTCTTTCCTCTCTATGTTTTTGAATGAAACCAGGAATGAAAGTCTTATCTCCTATTGACAAACCCAGTACCACTATTTCGTATTCTTTACAAATATAATCTTGCACAAGGACATTATATTCAGGATTGTACTGGATAAGAGCATTTTTGAGTTCTTCTTGTGAATGACAAACGCTAATTTTTTTTCCACCATAAATGCTGGCTCGAGGTTTTACAAAACAAGGATAATTAACTGCCTTAAAATTAACATCCTTAGGAAATGCATCTATAGAAGACGGAACCGAAAACCCACAGTCCTTAGCCAGATTTAGCTGCTTCTGCTTATCCATAAAGGAATTAATTCGTCCTGCTTCACCTGCGTTGAAGAAATAACATTTTGCAATCATCTCTTCATAACGAGAGTCCATTAATGAAGACACCTCATCGGAACAAGCTATTACCAATTGCTTCTTACCAGACCTGTCTTCGTATAATGCAACAGCATCAATAGCCTCGGATACCGTAGCAAAATATGATACACTCTCCACATAAACAGAACTTGCAATATAACTGCTATGAGATCCATATATATAAAGAACGACCTTCTGACCTTCCTCTCCGAAACTTCTCACCATGCCGAGTGTATTGTGGTGATTCGTTCCTATTATTATTGTTTTACTTATATGATTCATTCTTTCTTAAATGAAGTTTCGACAAAATCCAGTTTGAGTATTGCTTAAAGAATGGCTTTTTGTCTTCCTTGAAATAAAGCATAAAGCCATTAGACTTCTTAATATCTTTGATCCATGTAATAATGCTAATGTCGCGATGTATTAGGGACAAAAAATGGTGCATATCCCAAATATAATATCCTGGGTGATATTCTGTCTGTTCCGTAAGCGGTAATCCCATCAAATCCTCAACATGGTTGAGCGGAAGATTTGCACCATACTTAGTAACTAATGCTTCTGCCCCATCATTGCGGAGGTTGATTTCTGTAAAGTAGAATTTATCGTCATTTTTACAATGCATCATCTCAACTGAGAACAAGCCAACATAACCTGTAGTAGCGATCAGATTCTCAATACTCGCTTTGATTGGGCCTTCTTCAAGAGACTGTATGTTGGCCAAACACTCCAAACCTACATACTTGGGATAAAGTGTGAGTTTATTCTCCACTGCAGGAATAATGCACTTTCCCGATGACAACCCACATCCTAAGATACTTATCTCATAATCTCGCTCAATATACTGCTGAAGAAGTACATTCTTAGTGTACTCAAGACTATTAAGATTCTGCTCTAATTCTTCTCTTGTACGGCATACACGAATATCACTCTTTGCACCCTCACAACTAATAAGAGGCTTAATCAAGCATGGATAGCAAACATCTACTGGAATTTCTTTACTATCCTGAAGGTTCCATGACTTCGGCACATTGAATCCTGCTTCAGTTGCCATTCGAACTTGATTTTCTTTCTTTGCAAGATATTCAAGAGAATAGTGAGTAGAGTGTTCAAATACAAAATATTCCTTCAACCTGTCCTTATTACGCTCCAAAGTCAAAGCTGCCATGTCGCAACATGCAATGATAGGAATTTTCAAGTCGCTAACAGGAATATTTGCAAATAATTTATCAATGCACGCCTGCGGATCTTTAGCTGTTATTATTCCGCTGGTATATTTACTACTAATTACAAAATCTGATTTACCTCCAAACAATAATCCTATTGACTTATATCCAGCTTTTCCTAAAGATTGGATGACACCCACACTATTAGTGTGGTCATTTCCAAATACTACAGCCACATTCATAACAATTCATTGTATTATTTAATTCCGATATAATCGTCAAACTCTTTCTTTATACCTTTTTGAGCTGCAATCTGACCTACAAATTGCCCCCAATTACCTTCTATCAAATCCCAACCATTATCGGTAAGAGCAAAATCAAAGCCCACATATATGAAATCAACTGGAAGTGCCTCATGAATCTGCTTAGTCAACTCTACGAGTTTCTTATACTCTGGAAGTTTCCATCCTTTATAACGGAGATTGGAATCTGGATGGGTCTCATAGACATTAGAACTTTCGTCAAAGCCATTGGAGGTAACAAAGCCAGTTTCTTCATCAACTACACATAGAATTCCTCCAGCACCTGCATTATCAACAATTTGACCTTTTCGACCAGTTCTAAAAAATGGCTGCAATATGTGCCATTGGTTGTATGCACGAATTGACGGAATACGAACAGTATTAACAGAACTATGGTTCCATTCTGACATCTTTGACGACTGTACTATTGCGCCTTCTATAAGCCAGTTGCCCTTAGTCTTTATCAACTTATTATATAAAGAAAGCCTTTCTGCATTTGTTAAAACCTTAAAAGTATCCCTTCCTAAAGACCCATCTATTGGCTTTACAAATAGGTCACAATCATTTGAATGCATGAATTCTTCAAGTTCGGATTCCTTAGTAGAAGATAAAAATTGAAATATAGGCCTTTTATAATACTGTTTGACCATGTTATAGAACTTTGATTTATCTTTCAAAGTCCAATAAGGACCGGACCCCATCAATAGTTCACAAATCATATACCTATCTGTATCACTAAGCCAGCAAAGCCGTTCTTTATGACTTTGTTTCTCAAAATGATATAAATTATATTCCCATGGTAAGATATGATAATAGTAATAGCATAAAATCATATCTTTCTTTAATGTTTCATTTCCGCAAGAGGCTTCATTAACCAAATTATATATACTATGGGCCTCGCGATTCCTATGATTAACAAGCCTAGAATTAAGGAATAATCGTGAACCGAATATAGGATAGAATAATCTAATCAAACCTCTGAATATAGTGGCAATTGAAGCGTCTTTCTTCAATATTTTATATCTATAAAGTTCTATTTTTTTGTACAAGCATTGAATATTTCTTTTCATTTAATTTTTTTATGAAATAAAGAATTTTGCTATGCCATAATCTCTGCCCATTTGAGAAAGGTTAACACCAGCTCCTGTATTAATTTCTAAAATTACTGGTCCGCAGGAGGTCGTTGCTATATCAAAACCAATACTATTGAAATATGGCAAATATTCCAAAGCTTTGTTAATAACTTCTCTTACCTCTGTCCATTGAGTTACGTGCGTATCCTTGAAGCGCAAATGGCTATCTGGATGTTCAAAGAAGTGTTCTACTGTAGAATACATCTTCATTCCATACTCGCCTAATTTACCCGTTTCTATATCAAGACTTACAGCTACACCATTTGCAGATACGTTGTCCACAAACTCACCTTTTCCGCCAAAACGAACAGTTGCAGATATTATTCTACTCTTATATGTAAGTACACGAATAGTGTTGACGGTATCTGGGTTGAACTTACTGAGAACTGGCTCCTGAACAATCTGTTTCTCAAAAATATAATCTTGTCCCTGAAATTTCCTGCGGATTAGAGATGCGCATACTTTTTCGCCATCAGAATCAGAATAAATGCCATTCTCTATTTTTTTGAAGATTGAAATTCCAGAAGCAGCACCTCCAGTAAATCTCTTCACAAATATTCTATCATCAGTAATACTAGATATTATACGATCTACATCATTATCCGTCAATAACTCAGTCCCATTCCTAAATTGTCCATTCCTAAAAATAAAAAAGCGAGTAGGAACGGGAAGGCCATAATACGACAAAAAGTCGTGGAAAAGAATTTTATCATCAATCAGTAAGTGATAACGAGAGTCTTTATCTGCAGAATAAAGATTATATACCCCTTGAGGAATGAAAGACTTCATTTTATCTATGTCGGTGTAGTCTTTCATAAACATCCCAAAACGAAAATATGTATCAGGGAATGCACTCCAATATCTAAATAGGCGCACGACTTCTAAAAAACATCTAACTTGAGACTTCTTTAAATAGGAGGGGGTAATTTTGTATAACCGAATTCCCCGGAGCAGATCAGAATGCTCTCTATAACCTTCTTTTAGAAGAATACGCCCACATTCTCTTATTATATATCCAATAAATGTCATACAAGTTTGTTTTTTAATGTGTTAATAATATATTTTCTTTCACTTTTTTTCATGCCAACAAAAAAAATGAGCAAACTGATGTAACATATTTCCATTCCTATTGCAAAAATTACCTTTAGCACATTATCCTGCCAACTATATAAAAAACAAGGTGGAATTATTGACAGAATAGTTACAAAACTTATCGGAACAGCAACATCGGTAATAAATCGTCTAAACGAAACACCAACATGATTATGCGCATAATAAAGCCTACATAACAACAATGCGAACTGAATAAAAACTGCGACGACTGATACAGAATAAGGTTTTGCCCCCATTTGTAACACGGAAAATGTAGTAATAAGCCCACACACAAATATTACTGTTAGTGCTATTTGATAACCTTTTATATTGCCTGTGGCAAATATAGATGTTACAAATGGAGTACCCAGAGCATTAAACAGGTATGATATCAAAATGAAGACAACAAAATAATTTGTGTATTCCGGAACTTCAGCAAGCCATAAATTCAAAATGAAATCAATGTTTGAAACAATAGGAACCAACATTATCAACAATAGGAAATAAGAAAACTTTGAAGCTCTAAACAATAGATCTTTGTGAGCTGTATAATCCTTTGAAGCATGACTCTGAATCAGTTGTGGATTAAACGCTGTCTGAAAATTAGAGACAAACATTTCAAGTGCGTTTGCTACCTGAGCAGCCACTCCCATAGCAGCATTGGTAGCTACTGTAAAGAATTTATTAATAAAAATTGCTTCTCCCTGATTCTTTACCACAACGGAAGCTTGCCCCAACAAAGTCCAACCAGAGAAGCTGATTAAGTCCTTGAACAGTGCTTTGTCTTTTTTTAATGAATAGCGACATTCTTGGAAATTATTACGACAGTATAACATATAAATGGCGTTCACTAATACTATTACCATCAAATACAGCAATGCATACATGATAAGATGATCTCTTTGAATAATCATCAACAAGAATACCATACCAAGTCGAATAAAGACTTCAAACAAACTTACATATGCATAGAACGACATCTTTTCATGAGCGATAATAGATGCATGGAATGGAGTGCGTAATGTATTTGCGACAAATGTAAATAGTGAAATCTGATATACCCATATTGCAGCCTCAAATCGATCTGAAGGAATATTGAGTCTAGTCATTACGAACCACAATCCTATAGATTCACCCAAAATTAGTATTAAACATGAGAAGCCCAAAAGTATATTGATACTCATGGAGAATACATCTTTATAATTCTGAAAATCTTTCTTTCCTAGTGCAACATTAAAATACCGTTGCATTGCAGAAACCAATGCATTACTGATAAAAGCAAGGAACATTACAAATCCGGCAATGAGATTATAAATACCATAATCGTCAATTCCCAACACCTTGAGAATGATTCGTGAAGTATATAAAGAAACTGCCAAAAGAAGCAGCATTCTAATATACAAGAAAACTGTATTTTTAGCTATTTGTTTTGAGTTAACAGAAGACATTCTATAGAGACTTAGTCGTTTTAGATAGCAACAATGCCAACGCTAATGTGATTACAAACGTAATCCATGGAAGTGCTAAATATCCAACTTTCACAGGGAGCTCTGTGTAGTAGTATAAATACTTGATAATAAATTCTTGAAATACATATACTCCGAAGCATAAGCTACCAGTATTTATATAACATTTGGAGAGATTATGAGTACTAGTAAACAATACGGCCATTGAGTATATTGCTACGACACCAAGTGATGAATACCCTATCTGACATATTGTTGATACAATCTTTAATCTGCCTTTGTTACAAGTGGTGCTGTTGAGTACAATTCTACAACATGTGCTTTCAGCATTCGAAGTACAACAAACCATAACATAAAGAGCAGCCAAGATGCAAGAACCTTCTTGCTATTGATATTTGTCCTAAACAATCCGCCATATTGCCATGCCTTAAATCCAGCAAAGAAGAATAGAAGATAATATGGGAGCCTTGAGAGTTGGAACGGGATATATGGATAAGGTAGTAAGGCTAGAAGTAATAAGATGAACAGCTTTACTTTATCACTTATCTTTAATTTTTCCACAATCCACAATGATACAAAACACCAGAAAAGAACCGGCAAGTACCAGAGATGACCTACTCCAGATAATACTGATATTACTATTTTACTTCCCCCTACAAGATCCGTAATATCACCATTAAACAGCTGCCAATATACCAAACTAAACACAACAGAAGGCAAAATGAGCCTTTCAGCCTTTTTCTTCACAAGTATCCCAAGAGAACTTCGCTTCTGTAAATCTATAACCTGATAAGCCCAAACATACCCAGAGATAAAAATGAATGTCTCTAACATAAAGCTGTAGCAAGTTCTAGAAAACCACATATAGCCAGTGCAATCTTTATAGCCTTCAAATGAAGGCCAGCCACCATTGAATACTGTGAAACAATGCACAAAAACCAAAAGCACTATCAAGATAGGTCTGATGAAAGATACTTCATCAAGATTTCGTTTGTTGTTTACTGATATATCTTTCATTAATTAAATATTCTTTTAATCGCGTTAACTTTGTAAAAGTATCTCCTACATCGCCGAAAGAACTTGTTAACTGTTAATTTGATGAATCGTCTGATCAAGTATTCCATATTGAAAGTACATAAATTAGCTTCATACGACAGCAACTAGTAGCTGTCATTTATGGGGGAAGAAAGACATAAGTGCATCCTCCGCTGTATTTTTTTTCCAACGGAAAACATCGCACAGGCACTGTTGTGGATTGAATTTATAATCGTGTATATTGATAAATACTGATTGCAAAAACTTAAATCTCCTTACGCCACACCATCTTGTTGACAACTCCAACATATGACTGAATAATCTTAACAACCTTATTAGCCACATCGTCTGTGTAGTTAGGAACAGGAATACCATGGTTACCATCTTTTGTCATTTGAACAGCAAGATCAACCGACTGGAGAAGCCCCTTAGTATCAATACCAGAAAGAATGAAACATGCCTTATCAAGAGCTTCTGGACGTTCTGTACTCGTACGGATACATACTGCAGAGATTGGCTTGCCGATAGAAGCGTAGAACGAAGATTCCTCTGGAAGAGTACCAGAATCACTTACTACAGCAAAGGCATTCATCTGGAGGCAATTGTAATCATGGAAGCCAAGTGGCTGTTGTACCTGTACCCGAGAATCAAGTTGGAAACTAGAAGCCTGCAAGCGATTGCGGGAGCGCGGGTGACAACTATAAAGGATTGGCATATCATATTTCTCTGCCATTTTATTAATAGCCGAAAAGAGAGACATGAAGTTCTTTTCTGTGTCTATATTTTCCTCTCTATGTGCAGAGAGTAGGATGTACTTACCTTTCTCTAATCCGAGACGTTGGTGAATATCACTTGCTTCAATTTCTGCAAGGTTATTATGAAGAACTTCTGCCATAGGTGATCCCGTGACATAAGTGCGTTCTTTAGGCAGCCCACAATCGGCAAGATATCTTCGCGCATGCTCTGAGTATGCCATATTTACATCTGAAATAATATCCACGATACGACGGTTAGTCTCTTCAGGAAGACACTCGTCTTTACAACGGTTTCCAGCTTCCATATGAAAGATAGGGATATGCAGACGTTTTGCACCAATAACACTCAAACATGAGTTTGTATCACCGAGTACGAGAACTCCATCCGGCTTTGTCTGAGCAAAAAGTTTATAGGAACAGTTGATGATATTGCCACAAGTAGCTCCTAAATCATCACCTACAGCATCCATATACACCTCAGGCTCTGCCAACTTTAAATCTTTAAAGAATATGCCGTTGAGATTGTAGTCGTAATTCTGACCGGTATGGGCAAGAATAACATCAAAATACTGACGACATTTGGTGATAACAGCTGCCAAACGGATAATCTCGGGACGAGTACCCACTACGATGATAAGCTTCAACTTACCATTATCCTTGAACTTTATATCTGAATAATCTAATTTGGGTTGTTTTTCCATGATCATTTTTTCACTTTATCAAAGTATGTATCCGGTTTATCCGGGTTGAATATCTCATTGCAGTACATAACTGTCACCAAATCTTCCTTATCGGAGAGATTGATGATGTTATGGGTATATCCGGGAAGCATGATAACGGATTG
>ERZ1106981.329-NODE-329-length-39262-cov-3.740378_pt1 | contig 39262 bp, 39 predicted proteins | sample MGYA00403692_ERZ1106981 | MGnify/ENA primary metagenome ERZ1106981 (study PRJEB35170, sample SAMEA104062431) | human gut metagenome | biome: human gut; feature: human-associated habitat; material: faeces | place: Denmark | collected 2012-06-22 ... | reverse complement strand
ATAACCTGTTCACCGGCTATGCTGGCGTGACCGGTTTTGATGACTATCAGGCATTCCTGCTGGGGACCGGGATGAACACCGGCGTCGGCGCCTTGTCATTCGATGTCACCCATTCGCGGTTGAAGAGCGATACCCTTGACGAGCATGGTCAGAGCTACCGCGCCACCTTTAACCGTATGTTCACCGAAACGCAGACCAGTATTGTCCTGGCGGCGTATCGTTACTCCACCAAAGGCTACTACAACCTGAACGACGCGCTGTACGCCGTCGATCAGGAAAAGAACCACAACAGCAACTACACCGTGTGGCGACAGAAAAACAGCATGACCTTTACCGTAAACCAGAACCTGCCGGACGGCTGGGGCGGTTTCTACTTAAGCGGTCGGGTTTCGGATTACTGGAACCGTTCAGGCACGGAGAAGCAGTATCAGCTCAGCTATAACAATATGTTCGGTCGCCTCTCATGGTCGGTCAGCGCTCAGCGCGTCTATACGCCGGACAGCTCCGGTCATCGTCGCGACGATCGCGTTTCGCTCAACTTTAGCTACCCGCTGTGGTTCGGCGAGAATCGCACCGCGAATCTGACGTCAAATACCTCGTTCAACAACTCGCACTTCGCCAGTTCGCAGATTGGCGTCAACGGCTCGCTGGGCAGTGAAAACAACCTCAACTACGGCGTATCGACCACCACCGCGACTGGAGGCCAGCACGATGTGGCGCTGAACGGCAGCTATCGTACCCCGTGGACTACGCTGAACGGCAGTTATAGCCAGGGCGAAGGGTATCGTCAGAGCGGCGTTGGCGCCAGCGGGACGCTGATTGCCCATCAGCATGGCGTGGTGTTCTCGCCGGAAAGCGGCACCACGATGGCGCTGATCGAAGCGAAAGATGCCGCAGGCGCCATGTTGCCAGGTTCGCCGGGGACCCGCATTGACAGCAACGGCTACGCCATTCTGCCGTATCTGCGGCCTTACCGGATTAACGCCGTGGAAATTGACCCGAAAGGCAGTAATGACGATATCGCTTTCGATCGTACCGTGGCGCAGGTTGTGCCGTGGGAGGGGAGCGTAGTCAAAGTTGCCTTCAATACCACAGTGCAAAACAACATCACGGTGCAGGCGCGCCAGGCGAATGGCCTGCCGTTGCCGTTTGCCGCCACGATTTTTGACCCGAGCGGAAAAGAGATCGGTGTTGTGGGGCAGGGCAGCATGATGTTTATCAGCGACGCCAGCGCGTCAAAGGCCACGGTTAAGTGGAATGGCGGGCAATGTACGGTGGATCTGAGTCAGGCAAAAACAAAGGAAACGCTATGTCGCTGAGTAAAAGACTGACGCTTTTTATTGGATTAATGGCGCTGGGGACAACGTCGGCATGGGCTTTCTGCTCGCGCCTTTCACAGCCGACGGTGACATTAGACATGGCCATCGGGCGAGTGGTTGTTCCGCCGGATCTGCCGGTGGGCTCAGTGATTGTGTCCCGTGACTGGACAATGTCGGCGTCGGGTGGAGCAAGCTATAGCTGTTCAGCCGGTACTAACCGTTTTGCGGCGAAAATTGTCGTGCCCGGAGCCACCGACCTGGGGAATAAAATTTATTCGACAAACGTAGACGGCATCGGCTTGCGTTTTAGTCGCGGTGGCGCAACGGTCAATATTGTCTACCCGGATGTCTACTCCTCCTATGTCAACAGGCAGACCAATTATTCACTGGAAGGCTCCCGCTTTACGCTGGAAGTGATTAAAACTGCGAACGTGACCGGCAGTGGCACCCTGGCGGCGGGGAAATATACCTCTTATGACTGGGAAAACGGCAGTAACCCGATCCTTGAAACGTTCCTCAGCGCCAATGCCATCACCGTCGTCTCGCCCTCCTGTACCGTGTTAAGCGGTAAGAATATGAACGTTGATATCGGTACGATTAAGCGCAGCGATCTGAATGGCGTTGGCACCACGGCGGGAGGCAAAGATTTTAATATCCAGTTGCAGTGCAGCGGCGGCGTAAGTGAATCCGGTTTCGCCAATATCCATACGACATTTTCCGGCAACCTGGCGACAAGCACCACTGCCGCTCAGGGCGTGCTCATCAACGAAAAAAGCGGAAACGCTGCGGCGAAAGGGATTGGCGTCCAGGTACTGAAAGATGGCACCCCGCTGGAATTTAGCAAGAAATATAATATCGGCACCTTGCAGACCCAGGAAACCCGTTACATTACATTGCCTTATCGTGCACGCTTCTATCAATACGCATCGACCACAAGTACCGGTGAGGTGGAGTCGCACATGATCTTTAACCTGACGTACGATTAATTCGGGAGGTGGGTATGCGTGATTCAGCACAGTATAAAAATATCAGACGACTCACTCAGTTGACCCTGATGAGCGGAATGCTTGTCGCCTCTTCAGCGTGGGGATTTGAAACCAATTACGATCGCGGACGGGTGGACTTCGCAGGGCGAGTAACGGATATCTCCTGTAGCGTGGCGCTCAACGGGGGCAACAATGCGGGCAGCGGTAGCGTCTGGCTGGCTCCGGTAAGCCTGGCGGAAGTACATGCCCGTGGCGCGGGCGCATTTATGAAACCGCAATCCTTCACCCTGGAATTGTCGAACTGTCAGTTACGTCATGATGGTGGCGCTGCGAATAACGATGAGATCAGCACGGTAAGTGTGCGCTGGATTGATGGATTCACGGTCAATACCGTCGGCAACGAAAATGCCGGTTATCTGGCGAATACACGAGCGGATGGGGCCAGCCATATTTTTCTGGCGCTGTCGACCAACGACAATAATACGCTGGATAAAAGCAATAAAATTGTTCCGGCTGACCCGCAGCAAAACCGGGTGCCTTTGGTGGAAAAAGCGGTAAGCGGCGGTGTGTTTACTTATTACATCGGTTACGTTACGCCAGCGCCGGAGAAAGCGACCAGTGGCCCGTTGACCAGTTGGGCAACCTGGGAGTTAGTGTATAACTGATTTCTTGCGTGTGAAGGTTGGTTTTGATGCCGGAGTCTTCCGGCATTTTTTTCTCTTTTTTAAACAGTAATCTCTTCTTTGACCAGTTGTTCAATACTGACTTCTTTCCAGTAATGCCCCTGAATGGCAAACCACTCCATACCCTGCAACCATTTCTTATGCGCTTCGCTTTCGACGCCTTCAATAATCACATTATGTTGGTTACGGGAAAGGAAAGTGACCAGCGCATCCATCAATGGCCGACCAGACTCTTTTTGCATTAAATGCCAGAAGAAGTTTCTGTCGATTTTGACATAATCAAAATGATAGCCGCGAATCGCGTTAATTCCCGCGTAGCCAGCGCCAAAGTCATCGAGCCAGAGTGGGGTGCTGTGGGAATCACACCAGGCGGCGAGAGAGTTATTCAACAGTTCGTTAGAGTTTTCCGTGATTTCAAAGTGAACGCAGCCCAGTGCTTTGACTTTCGCTTTCACTTCTGGCCGTAGCAGGACGCTAAGTATATGGTCGTCAACGTTAATCGTGGCAGAAACATTGTTTTTTATAAACCACGCTTTATGTTTTTCTATTAACGCCAGTTGTTCCATAAAGATACTTTCCCGTAAGTCCGCATTGGCATAACGAAATAACTCTTCTGGAGAAACAGGGATATGGTCAAAGCGGCTCAGGCACTCAACGGCGACAAGCGCCCCGAGAGGTGAAAACATTTTTTGGAAGACATATCGAACGGATATATCGCTACGTGACAAATTATGATTGAAAAACATAAGTGCGTCCATTATATCTCGTCAGAAATCAGGTCAACGGTGGGAGGAGGTGGTATTAATATAAGTGATATTTTTGTCGGTGAAAATGATTGACAGGGGGCTGGTTAACAATTAATTATCGGTTTTTGATTGGTCATCTGCACATTTAATATGTTTAGCATCGAAACATATTGACGATTCTTTTGTTCATCACTTGCGAGTTATTCATGCCTAACTTTCTCATAATACTCGCTCTGTGAGTGTGGGCTGTTTTATAGTCAATATTGAGAAGCTCTGCTATTTGTTTATTGTTATGGTTGGCAATCATTAGCGCCAGCACCTGCTGCTCCCTGGTAGTGAGTTTTCGCCGGGTGTATAAGCGCTGATATTCGCGGGCCGTTAAAGGATGTTTGAAGATGGCCGAGAGATCGGAGCAAGACGCGTTTTCCGTCAGAATCAATACATTTTCAAGATCGAGAAGTTCACGGCATAAGCTGGCGAGGTCGCTTTTTACAATCAGAACGAGCAGCGTGCAGTGCGTGAGATACATTCGTAATCTATTGAGTAAGGCGACCGTTCTGGCCGCAGAGATATCCTTATGAATGACATTGATAATAATCGTACCCGACTGAGGGGCACAGGTTCTCCCGGCGATCTCCTGATAGCCCAGAGTGGTAATATTTATCTCATTGTCCACCATGTAATGCAGGATTGATTGCCCAATGAGATTATCATCAGTGTAAAATAATAAATTACTCAATGTTTTCCCAGTCCGTTAAACTAAAAAAATCTTATTTTTAATTTTATTGTCAATAATTAACTTGACGATAACATTCTCTATGTAATGTTTATAATCGTCACTTTTATGCTGAAACATACAAGAGATGCGGGAATCTGCTTCTTCATACGATTTTTCGCTATGGAGTTCTGTTACGCTGATGATTTTTAAGTTAGTCATTACGCTGCCATATTCACCAAAGCTCATCTCAACATTTTCTAACACATTATCTTTACGCATAAATTTAAGTTGAGATTGGGTGGATATGAAAGAACACCCGCCGTCAGAGACATCATTTAACGTATGTTTAAAAGTAACGCCATTTTTATAACGACCAGAACAACAGAATTGATAACTCTCTCTTGTCTTAAGTCGGGGGGACGATCGCCGTTGCAGTATGTTTATGCTCTCAGGAATGGCAAAGCGGAAAACGTTATCCGGGCTATTGTGCTCAGTATTTATCTGTGCGGTGGCAAACTCAATCCTGCCAAGTTTACTGTGGATCTGAAAACAGACATCGTCGTTTTCAGATAACGAAGGCTGAAAAGAGGGAGGGAGATCGATATAAAAAGATGAACTGTCAACTTTTCGTAAATCTGATTGCCAGCTCAGATCGTTAAAACTAAAATCCAGTTTAGACTTAACCCTGAATTCTTCTCTCAGGATAGCAATAATTTCATATCTGGATTTTTTCGAAACTCCTTCTGACATACCATCTCTCTAAAATACAATGTCCTTTCAGATTATTATCCCATGTTGCGATCGCCTGTTTATTAAAAATAAAAGGATGCGGCCTATTGTTGAATTTTCAAAAATAGTTCAATGCTATTGATTGCGTATTGACATTCGGTGAATTTGCCCGGCATGTGCCGGGCAAGGAGGGCGGTTTAGAACAGAACTGAGTAGTTCAGACCAAAGGTGCGGCCGCGTCCTTTGTAGTCATACAGGGAAGCGGGGCCGTAACCTGGGCTGTAGTACAGCGGCGCGCGCTGCCCCCAGACGGTGGTGTAGTCACGGTCGAAGAGGTTCTCAACGCTGAAGCTGAGTTTACCCACCGGAAGCTGATAGCTGCCGAGCAAATCGACGGTGGTATAGCCATCAATGCTGTAGCCTTCTGCATCGCTCACATCGAAGGAAGTGGTGCTCTGTACGCGCAGGCTCCACGGGTCCGGCGCCCAGCCAATGTAGGCTGTCGCTTTCGATGGGCTTGCCACCTTCACGTCATATTTCTGCCAGCTACCGTTCACTTTCGATTCGGTTTTCAGCACGTTGAAGTTCGCACCGGTACTCCAGTCGGTATCTGGAATCAGGTAGTCCACCGCGCCTTCCACGCCGTAAATGCGGCGTTTGTCGTCCACTACGCTGATGGTCAGATCTTTATTCGCCACCACGCTCTTATCGGAAATCGAGTAGTAGGCCGCGATTTGGGTGCGCAGGTTGTCGCCGGTAAAGCGCCAGCCCAGCTCATAAGAATCGACCTTCACGCCTTCCAGCTTGCTGTCGCCGACGTTCACGCTGTTGGTCAGAGGAAGGTGACCGTTCACCGCTGCGCCATAGGTGCCGCGACCGTAGTATTTACCCGGGTCCGGCAGCTCCACGCCCTGGGAGAAGTTGAGCCATGCCTGCTGGCGTTCGGTGATGTGCATCAGCAGACCGGCGTTGAACAGGAAGTTGTCGTAATCGACCGAGCCGCCTGGAATGGCGTCGGCGGATGTCGCCTTCCCGGCGGCAATCTGCTGTTGTTGCGCGTAGCCGATGAAATCATCAATCTTGTTCTCAGTGTACTGATAGCGTACGCCGCCGCTGAGGGTAAAGATATCATTGATGTCATAGCTTGATTGCAGGAAGGCCGCCAGGTTGGTGATGTCATACGACGGATAGCGCCCGGTGGTGTAAATCTTCTGGTTGTTCAGCCCCCCAGAAGCGCTTGCCTGGGCCAGATCGAAGAACATCTGGTTGGAGGTAAAGCGCTCGTGGTCGGCATCCAGCCCGTAGGTGATTTGCCAGCCGTCCAGCGGTTTGCTGTTCAGGGTCAGTTTCATGCCGTACTGGTCGGTGTCCTGCTGTGACGAGGAGAAAGCCGTCGCCTGTTTGTTCGCATTTACGGTCGGGAACGGGTAGAACAGCAGCGACTCATCGCGGTAGTAAACCTGGCCGACCAGCTCCTGACCAAAGAAATCGCTGTTGGAGTACTGTAGGCTAATCAGATGACGCTCGGTGCCGGGAATACGGTCGGAATTCAGCCCCTTACTGACGTATGGCGTGCTGGCCCCGCTAATGGCGGAGAAATCTTTCCCAAGATTCAGCCCGTAATCGTCGTCGCCCTGGCTTTTATAGTACTGCGTGATCAGCTGAAGCTGCTGGGTTTCATCAATGTTCAGCGTACCGGTGCCCATGATGTCCAGGCGATCGGAATACTGTAGGCCGGTCTGGGTGTTATCGAGCAGGGTGGCATCGCCGTTACCGTCAAACCAGCCGCCAAACTTCTGGTACGCCACTGAAACACGCCCGGAGATATGGTCATTGCCGCCGGAGATGGCGCTGGCAATGCGCTCATCGTGATCTTTACTGCTGTTAAAGCCGCTTTTGGTGCCAGCCTCAAACTCCATCTGGGTTTCCGGCTGGCCTTTTTTGGTCACGATGTTGATCAGACCACCGGTACTGCCGCCGCCGTACAGGGCCGTCGCGCCGGAGATCACTTCAATATGGTCGATATTGAAAGGATCGATAGAGTCCAGCTGTCGGCTGTCGGTGCGTGAAGAGTTGAGACGCACGCCGTCAACCAGCACGACCAGCGGGCGGCCACGCACGTTCATACCGTAGTTGGTGCGGCTCTGGCTGCTGACGTCAAGGCCAGGGATCAGCTGAGCCAGAGCGTCTTTCAGCTCTTTGCCGCCCTGAATCTGCTGTTCCAGTTCGGCGTTTTCGATAACCCAGGTGGTTTGCGCCATCTCCGCTACGGTGCGATTGCTGCGGTTGGCAGACACCACGAGCGTTTCATCATCGGTTTGTTGAGCGACTGCTGGCGCCATCATGGCGAGAAGCAGTGGGTTGAGAGCCCAAAGCGTATACTTTTTGCTTATCATCATTATTCCTTCACACGGGCGGAAAAAATCAGCCCAAAGATGCTGTGTAGCGAGTTAAAGAAGCAGCCTCCGGCTGCGGTTTTTCCCGGCTGCCGCTGCGCCATTGAACCAGGGCGGGCGGCATACTGAGATCGAATAAATCACGCCCCAGCGCGCGATTAAGAATACGGGCGGAGCGCCAGGCCATCAGGCTGAGCTGTGGTTCGGCGATGCCGTGGGTTTGCATACTGGCGTTGACCGCGAAGATGTTGTTCTCTTTCGGGCCGTTCCACTCCAGGGTGAAGTCGTCGCGTACTTTGAAATTGCACTCATCGCGCATGGCGATTCGCGACATCAGCGGTGAAAGTATCTGCGGCAGCGCGGGACGGTAGCCGGTGGCGAAAATCACCACGTCGCTTTCCAGAGTGTCATAGCCGTTATCCAGATGATGCTCCAGCAGCAGTTGCCAGCTCTGGCCGCGACTTTCCAGCCCGGTGACCGAGCGGCTTGGCAGCAGACGGGCGTTACGCGGTTGCCTCAGTACCTCGAAGCGGTGATACAACTCGCGATAAATGGTCAGTAGCGAGTCGGCCGTGATGCCGTCGGAGGTCATTTTCTGCTCGTCGAGCATCTTCTGGCGCGCGCTTTCATTCAGACCGACGAAGCCTGAAACGTACTCAGGCGTGAAGTATTCGTTGGCGAACGCCGCCTCATCCAGCGCGTTAAAGTTATTGCGGCGCGAGACCCAACTGATCTCTGCAACGTCGCCCCATTCTCCGCGCAGCGCATTGAGGAACAGGTCGGCGCCGCTTTGCCCGCCGCCAACCACGGTGACTCGCTTGCCGCCGAGGTCTGGCTGGCGCAGGCTCATTTCACTGGCGTGGAAGCAGGTTTGCGTCGCCGTTTTTACGCAAGGCGGCAGGTGCGGTTGCTTGCCAATGCCAAGGCAGATATTGCGGGCAACGCTTTCGCCCTGGCTGGTCTGCACCACAAACCGCTGGCGTCTCTCGTCGAAATCAATACTCTCAACGGTATGATTGAAATGCAGATTGTTCATCCCTTCGGCGGCCCAGCGCAGGTAGTCGGAAAACTCATCGCGGGACACGGTACGCAGTTCGGTGGTCAGGAAGCGGTAGAATTTTTTGCGCTTCACCAGATAGTTAACAAAGCTGTACGGGCTTGTGGGAGCCACAGCGCTAACCAGATCTTTCAGGAACATGGTCTGCATATGGCAGTCCGGCACCAGCATGCCGGGATGCCAGGCAAAATGCGGGCGGCCGTCAAAGAAGCGGCTGCTTAATCCTTCGGCCTGATGAGACAGCGCCGCGATGCTCAGGTTGAACGGGCCGATGCCTACGCCAATAAAATCTACAGTGTTTGTCATGATTCAGTCCCTGGTTGCCAGCCACAGCGGGTTTTGCAGATCCTCAAGGTAATTCGGCAACATGCGGCTGCCGCCATCCTGGTCGGGCCAGGTCAGTTTTACCGGGTTCAGCACTACGCGAATAATTTGTGGCTTGAAGAGTGAGAAAAGCGCAAAGCGCGCTGACATTTGTGGATGTTCCTGCATGTAATCACTCAACACTGCTGCCAGCAGTTGATAAAAACGCCTCTCCGGTACGCCAAGGCGAGCCATCAGCGGCGAAACAAAGCGCAGAACCGTCACGAAGTGGCCGGTCTGCAAATCATGAATTAAGTAGTCGGCGCTCAGGCGAGCGGTGACGTCACGCACCTCCTGAGGCAGGGAGTCCATCTCCGGGAACGCATCTTTCACCAGCCGCATATCGCCCTGGAAATCTTTCAACAGCACGCGCTGCGGTACGCCCTCTTTCATGGCAAGCGTTATATTTTGTCCGTGGGCGATAAGCGCAACGCCGTAGCGGCAAAGCAGGTGATACAGCGGAACCACTACCACCCGGAACAGCTGCGTAAGCCAGGTTTCAGCGTCCAGCCCGGAGCGGTCGATATATGCGCCTATCAGCGGCTGATTGTTTTCATCGCACTCCATCAGTGTCGCCATCAGAATCGGACTTTCGTCCGGCTTCAGCCAGCGACACGGATTCTCACGCCAGATAACGCCGAGCATCTCCTGGTAGCGGTAGGGTGCCTGGGCAAGCGCGGCATAGCCTTCATGGGACACATAGCCCGCCGCCGGTTCACCGAGGATCACCGCGCCGCTTTGCTTAAGCGTGGCGTCGGTCGCAAAAACCTGTTGCAGCCAGCGTGAGGCCAGCGGCCCGGCAGCGATGTATTTGCCCGGAATCCCCCGATAGCAGGAGGTGTTGTAGATGGTTAGCGGCAGCTTGATATCCAGCCCGCCCTGGCGACTGGCGTTGGTCAGGGTGCGCAGCGACTGCTGCGCGAGCCACAAGTCGCCAAACTCGCCGAGCGAAACCATCCTGCCTTCGGCAAGATCGGCGATGAAGTCGAGGGCGATTTTTTGCTGCCACTGCCACGGATGTACCGGCAGTGGCAGCCAGTCGTTATCCAGCCCGTTTTCCTGCCAGACCTGATTGAAGCGGGCAAACTCCTGCGGGTCCATCGCGGCCGTCAACAACTGCTGAATATCCAGCTCGCTGTCGCAGCGCCAGACCATATGCTCACGTTTTACCGCCAGCCAGTGCAGTCTGAAGGTGTTGGCGTACTCTGGCGCATATCGCTCCAGCGCCTCTTTGCCCCAGCCCCGACGTCCTTTATTAAAAGCGAATTTAGGATGGCCGCTTAGCAGGCATTGCAGGCGGTCGGCATCAAGATCAATCAGGTCACTGGCGCTCAGCCCGCGACGAGCCTTCAGCAGTTGCAGGTCGCCCAGCAGCGTGGCATACAAATCCTGCATATGCTCAGCAACGGTGGCATCGCTCATCGACAGCACCGGCTTTAGCTGCATCAGTAGCGTTTGCGCCAGAACGGGCTCGTCCGCACAGCGCAGCGTTTGAGCATCAATCCACAGCCAGCCCCAGATGCCGCGTTCAGCGCTGAAGCGCCATTGCGCACCCGGCAGGTTAATGCAGTAGCGGCCATCGCCCTGAGATTCCGCGTGGAAAACCTGCTCATACTCCAGCTCGGCCAGCATTTTTGCCACCAGCTGGCGGTTAACAAAATCCCAATCCTTGTGATTCATTACAGACCGACCTCCGTGAAGAAGTGATGGCGATCCGCCATCACCATGCGCGAGCGCTTGTGTGGGAAGTCGAACTCTTTAATTGTCCGGTATCCCGCAGGCTCAAGGTGGCGGAACAGGCGCTGGTTATCGGCGCGTGGCTCAAGTACGGTGCGCTGCGTGCGGGACTCATCCAGCAGCAGGTAATGCGTCAGCCCGCGCAGCCAGCTTTGCACGTAGTGGGCTCCGCGCCATTGCTGTTCACCAACCAGCAGATGCAGGCCACGGTCAAAGGGTTGCCATGAATAGTGGCGGCCAATGCGGTCTTCCGCCGCCCAGTAGATTTCGAAATAGCTAAACGGCCGATCGTCGAAGCAGCCGATCAGCGGGAACGCATGTTTACCGGTGAGCTGGCGCTCCAGATAGGCGGTCTGTACCTCCAGCGAGCCGCTTTGCTCCCAGAAATACTCAACGCGCGGATCGTTCATCCAGCGGGTGAAACGTTCTGCATCAAGAACGGGATCGGCAACGCGGAAACTCAGCGTCTTGCGAACGCGTGGATCGTAACGGCGATAAACCTCGCCCTGCGGACGGGGCGGGCGCTGCGGGAAATAAATCTCACGCTCTGCATCAAAAACCATTTCGCCGGAGGCCCGGTTTGCCGGAGAACTCAGCCATAGCGGTAACTGCCAGAAGGCGGCGCGATGGATGATGTCGCTTTTTACCTGCCCGAAAAGCGTCAGCGCCTGTGGCTCCTCACGCCATTCGGCCCAGGGGAGAACCACCGCTGAAAGTTGCGGTGCGGCGATAAATATCTGATCCAGCGCGTCGCGCAGCCACCCTGTCGGCAGCGGCCCCGGCCAGCGCAGCACCGCGCTATTGTCCAGCCCCCAGCTAAGATTCAGAGGCTTGTCGAGTTTTTCACAGCGCAGTCCATATCCGCTGTGAACGATATTTGCCTTAGACATTTAGCCCTCCTGAGCCAGCAGCGGGTTGGCGAAATCGAAGTAGATCACCGAGGGATCGACGATGGTGTTCTCGTTGTGGTCGTTCAGATAACAGAAAAAGTTACCTTTTACGTTCCAGTACGGATTTTCCAGCACGTAGTTGAGACAGGTTTTATGAGTCACCTGATCACGCACTTCAGCCAGCAACGTTCGTACGCGAGCCATCAGATTCGCTTCACTGTCCAGCCCGGCGGCGCCCAGCGCGGCGGTCACGGCAAAAGTGGAGTTAACCAGCAGGTAATAAGGGAAGTAGCGCAGTAACTGCTCACGGGTGAAGACGTTTTCCGCCTGCGCTTCGCCAATGGTGTCGAGCCAGCCTGCCGCGTGAGGCATAAACGCGCTGCCCTGGCAGTCACGGTAGATAAGCCCGACCGGCAGATCCCCAAGCATCTGAACCAGAATATTTTGCTGATGCGCCAGCAGCACCAGGCCGTAATCCGCTTCAGCCGTAAACAGCGGCTTCAGCACCTGCTGACAGTAAGCATCGACCCATGCGTGGGCGGCCTGTTGCGCAGTGATGCCGAGGCGATCGCTCAGGCGTTTTACCGCCGCAACCAGCAGCGAATCACCGCCATCCGGCGCGGCCTGAGTCAGGGAGACCAGTACGTTAGTCTGGCTTTGCGGCTGATCCACCAGCAGGTTTTCACGCAGGGCAAACAGGCTTTCCTGCATGATGTTGCCGTGGAGATCGCGCAGCCCGGCCCAGCCGTCTTCCTGCATCACCCGGAAAGTCGGGAAGCGAGCCTGTAGCGTCTGCCAGTCGTCGGTTTGCGCCAGGCGTGCCAGGCGCATTCCACGCTTCACTTCTTTCACTGACAGGGTACGGACGGAGTTGGTCAGGCGCACGCTCAGGGAGAATTTGATCATGTCGCGGCTGGTGGCGCAGTAGAGCGAGCGGGAAGAGGTGGTCGGTAGCCACGGCGCGCCGGCTTCGCCTAAATCTTTAATCAGCCCTTTAGCGACAAGCTCCTGGCACCACTCCTGCTGCAACAGATACTCCCCCTGCCACGGGTGCAGCGGGAATAGCCATTGATTGTCGCTTAATTCATTGAGTAACTGCGGCGCATTCTCTGCGGCAAATCGCGTCAACCGCTGTTGCAGGTTGAGATGCAGGCTTTCACCGGCGATCTGCGTTTTGTCCACCGCAAACCACCGCAGCGGGAAGTGGGGCGCGAAGTCCGGCAGGTAGCGTTCGGCCTCCTGCTGGTTAAACGGTTCATGAGACTTAGGCGCCGGGTGGAAGGCGTGCCCGACCAGCAGAGCCTGCTCCGCCTCGCCAAAGTTCAACGCTTTTTCACGCAGGGCTGCCCAGTCATGGCGGGCATCAATCGCCTGCTGCGTATGGGCGTGGCTTTCCATCACGCGCTGGTGGAAGGTTTCGCAACTGGTCGCGGGCAGCAAGAGTTGGTGCTGGAGCTTATCAACAATAAGCCGGGAGAGGGTGGCGAAATCGACGGGGTGACTGCCGGAGGCCGTGACCAGACGCGCCGGAAATTCAAAGCGGTGATGCTGGGTGGGGGAGAAATAAGCCACTCTGAAATGGAGCGCCTGCTGTTCGCCCAGCGGGATGATCAATTCGGTTGGCTGGTATTCCGTCAGCCGCCAGTCTTTGGTTTCACGAACCAGGGAATTCAGGAAGCACTGCGCAGCCACATCCAGGGCTGACGTTTTAGTTGGCAAAGTCATAATCAAACAGATCCCACTCGTTATGATAATGCGAATTTTGCCGATAAGGTTTCTCATTATCAATAACAATTGTTAGAATCGGTAAAATTAATTTTACAAATAAACACAATTAATACATGGAATTGCAACATCGTGACGTCTCTTGAGAGCGCGGAAACGCCGCAAAAACCATTGTCCTGCTGGCCGCTTGCGTTCAGTGCGGGGTTACTCGGTGTCGGGCAAAACGGCCTGCTGGTCGCGATCCCTGTACTGGTGATTCAGACAAACCTGAGCCTGTCGATTTGGGCGGCTTTGCTGATGCTTGGCTCAATGCTGTTCCTGCCGTCTTCCCCGTGGTGGGGAAAGCAAATTGCTCGTGTGGGCAGTAAGCCTGTGGTGCTGTGGGCACTGGGGGGATACGGCGCAAGCTTTACTCTGCTTGGGCTGGGAAGCATGCTGATGGCGACCGGCGCCGTAACAACAGCGGTGGGGCTGGGAATATTAATCATCGCGCGGATCGCCTACGGACTTACCGTGTCGGCGATGGTGCCAGCCTGTCAGGTCTGGGCATTGCAGAGAGCGGGGGAAGGGAATCGCATGGTCGCTCTGGCAACCATTAGCTCCGGCTTGAGCTGCGGCAGACTATTCGGGCCGTTGTGCGCGGCGGCGATGCTGGTAATTCACCCTCTGGCGCCGATGGGGCTGCTGATGGCAACGCCATTGCTGGCGCTGGTGATGCTGCTGCGGTTGCCTGGCACGCCACCGCAGCCCGCAGCGGAGCGTAAGAGCGCCAGCCTGAGGCTGGATTGCCTGCCTTATCTGCTTTGCGCGCTGTTATTAGCTGCGGCGGTGAGCATGATGCAGCTTGGTCTTTCGCCCGCCCTTACTCGCCAGTTCGCCACGGATACCGCCGCCATTAGCCACCAGGTGGCGTGGTTGTTGGGGCTGGCCGCAGTTGCTGCGCTTATCGCACAGTTCGGGGTGCTCCGCCCGCAGCGCCTGACGCCGATGGCGCTGCTTTTGAGTGCCGGAGCGCTGATGATTTGTGGCCTGGCGATAATGCTCGCCGAACAGCTATGGTTGTTTTACCTCGGCTGTGCGGTGCTGTCGTTTGGGGCTGCTCTGGCAACACCCGCTTATCAGCTTTTACTGAATGATAAGCTGACAGACGGCGCGGGCGCGGGCTGGATCGCGACCAGCCACACGCTTGGCTATGGGCTTTGCGCATTGCTGGTGCCGCTGGTGTCGAAAACCGGCGCCGCAGCGGCGCTGATTGTGGCGGCTTTTTTCGTCGCTGTGTTATTTACCGTGGTGTCTGGCTTTATCTGGCGCAGCCGCTACCGTTCACGTCATTCCGCGATTTAAGCGTAAGGAAAAGTTATGGCTGGAGTTCAGGGCTACCGCCTGTTCAACGTTCAACTGGCGCGTAAGACGGAGGTTTCCCCTTCGCTGCTGAGCCTGGTTTTCAGTGGGCAGGAGGTGGCGCAGATGAAATGCGACTCGCCGGATCAGCGCATTAAGATGTTGTTTCCGTCTGAAGACGGTACGCCGCCGTCGTTGCCTGCCGAAGGGCACTGGTATCAGCTTGTACTGGGGATGCCAAAAGAGAAGCGCCCGGTTATCCGCACCTATACGCTGCGACATGTCGATCCTGCTCGCCAGGAGGTCACCGTGGAATTTATCAATCATGGTACAGAGGGACCGGCTTCGGCATGGGCGATTAACGCCAGACCCGGCGACGCCATTCAGATGGTGGCGCCTGACGCGGCGTATGCTGAAGACAGCGGCGGCTATGAATGGACGCCTCCCCAGGGACTGCGGAATGCGTTAATCATTGCTGATGAGACGGCGCTCCCCGCCGCGCGCGGTATCCTTGAGATGCTGGCGAGACAGACCAATCCGCCACAGGTTCAGGCGTTCTTTGAAGTTCCTGAACAGGGCGACTGCGCGAATTTAAGCGAGTTTAAGTTCGCCGACATTTTTTGGTTGCCGCGTAACCCCGCAGCGGCGAAGCACGGTGAATGCCTGATTCAGGCCGTAAAAACGCATGCCAGAGTACCCGAAAGTCGCCATCCCGATACGGTGGATACGGTGAAAGAAGAAGCCGAAGGGGAGCTTCTCTGGGATAAGGCCACGACCAGCAGCACGGCGTTTTATGGGTGGGTGGCCGCAGAGTCCACCGTCGTCAAACTGCTGCGCCGCCATTTAATTGGCGAGCGTGGCGTCGAGCACAAAGCGATTAACTTTATGGCATATTGGTCTAAAGGGCGCGCGTGATAATAAAAAGCCCGCATCATGAAATTATTCCATTATGCGGGCTTAGTGCAGTATCTAATGAATATTAGAACTGGTAAACCAGACCGACGGCTACGATATCATCGGTTGCGATACCGTTGTCTGCGTAGAAGCTATCGTCTTCATCCAGCAGGTTGATTTTATAATCAACATAGGTGGACATATTTTTGTTGAAGTAATAGGTCATACCCACATCAACATATTTCACCAGATCTTTATCGGTGTAACGCCAGTTGCCGTGTCTTACTTCCTGACCACCTAAGTCTTTGCCTTTAGATTGCAGGTAGGCAATAGACGGGCGCAGACCGAAGTCAAACTGATACTGTGCAACAACTTCAAAGTTCTGCGTTTTGTTGGCGATACCGCCATTAAGTTCGCTGTCGCCATTGCCATAGTAAGTCATATTACGGGTTTCAGCGTACATGGCGGCGAGATAAACATTGTAGGCGTCGTATTTTGCACCAACGGTCCAGGCTTCAGCTTTATCGCCACCAGCATAGTTATTACGCTGGTTCATGCCGTCACCGTAACCACGAGCAACCTGAGCATCGGTACGATCGGAATTGGCGTATGCCGCACCCAGGCTTAAACCGAAGTCGAAGTCGTAGGAGGTGGACATACCGAAGCCGTCGCCGTTTTCTTTAGCCAGCTTGCGATTAGTACTGTTGCCGGAACCTTCCTGACCAAAACCGGTGCCTTCATTATTACCCTGATACTGGAGCGCAAAGTTCAGACCATCAACCAGACCAAAGAAGCCGTTATTACGGTAGGTTGCTACGCCGTTAGTACGGCCTAACATATAAACGTCAGTCTGAGTGTAAGTATCGCCGCCGAATTCTGGCAGCATATCGGTCCAGGCTTCTACGTCGTAAACCACGCCGTAGTTACGACCGTAATCGAAAGTACCGTTTTGACCAAAACCTAAACCAGCGAAGCCGAGACGAGTCCAGGCGTCACCTTTATCACCTTCAGTACCGTTGGCCTGAATGTTGTATTCCCACTGACCGTAACCGGTTAACTGCTCGGCAATTTGCGTTTCGCCTTTAAAACCCAGACGGGCATAGGACATGTCGCCGTCGCTGCCTGCATCGTCAGAGAAATAACGCAGGCCATCAACTTTACCGTACAGGTCCAGTTTATTGCCGTCTTTATTATACACTTCAGCCGCATTTGCAGCGCCTGCAATTAATAGAGCAGGGACAAGCATCGCCAGAACTTTTCTTTTCATTATGTATTCCCTATAATAATAATTGATATGAATAAGTGATCGAATCCTGAAGATCACTGTTGAATACTATTCTAGGAAGTTCATTCTTTTTTAAATATTACATGTAACAAATGTATTTAAAATATTTCTAATTGTTTCTTTGGGTGCGATTATAAATAATTTAATATGTATTTATTGCTTTATATTTAACTGTGTTATGTTCTTCTTTTAATAAATTATGATTTACGTTTTTGGAATTTATTTTGTGAATGCTTTATCGTAATTAACGCTATTTTAACGTCGTTCGGATTTTCTTTTTATTCCATTTATTGCCTTCGTCAACCTGTCTGATACCTCCTCCCGTAATCATTGAGCGTGAAGACAAGGCGGAATATTGCTAATGTTGCTTTCTGATTCAGAGGAGGCAGCGTGGATTTACACTACTGGCAATCGCAGTTCGAAGCGTGGTTGGGCAAAAATCACCACGAGCAGGATAGCGCCCATGACATTTTTCATTTTCGTCGCGTCTGGGGAACGGCACAAAAGCTGTCGACGGATGAGGATGTTGACTGGCTTGTTGTGCTGACCGCGTGTTATTTCCACGATATCGTCAGCCTGCCGAAAAATCATCCCGATCGCCATCGTTCATCCGTGCTGGCCGCTGACGCGGCACGTCGCATATTAATGAACGATTTCCCTGCGTATCCTGAAGCGAAATTAGCGGCAGTCAGTCATGCGATTGAGGCGCACAGTTTTAGCGCCCACATTGCGCCAATGACCAGCGAGGCGAAGATTGTGCAGGATGCCGACCGGCTTGAAGCACTGGGCGCAATCGGTCTGGCGCGCGTGTTTGCCGTTTCCGGCGGGCTGGGCGTTTCGCTATTTGATGCTGAAGATCCCTTCGCGCAACGTCGCCCGCTTAACGATAAGCAATTCGCCCTCGACCATTTTCAGACAAAACTTCTGACCTTGCCGCAAACCATGCAAACCGTGCGGGGAAAGCTGCTGGCAGAGCATAATGCCGACTTCCTGGTGACCTGGATGGCGAAGCTAAGCGCGGAGCTAAGAGGGGAGTACGACACGTTGGATCAGACGGTAATTCAGGCTTTTAGCCGCGATAAGTAGTGACCATACCCAAAACGTAAACGCGTTCATTTTGTGTTAACCTGTCGAATATCAATTTCGCCGGTTAAATGTATGCAGGAAAATCTTTCAGTAACAGGTTTCCAGGATCTGATGACGGACAATGCCGGGGCTGCCGTACAGGCGTTGCTGGGCAAACTGCTGGAAATCTATGATGTGAAAACGCTGGTGGCGCATCTGAATGGCGTTGGGGAGAACCACTGGAGCCCGGCTATTTTTAAACGCGTCGTGGCGAACGCAACGGCGTGGCATCGTCTGAGCGAGAGCGAATATACGCACCTCAGGACATTGTTGCCAACGCCTCCGGCACACCATCCGCATTATGCCTTTCGTTTTGTCGATCTCTTCGCCGGGATCGGCGGAATTCGCCGTGGCTTTGAAGCGATAGGCGGGCAGTGCGTGTTTACCAGCGAATGGAATAAACACGCGGTACGCACCTATAAAGCCAATTATTACTGCGATCCGCAACGGCATCATTTCAATGAAGATATTCGCGATATTACGCTGAGCCACCGCGACGGCGTGAGCGATAGCGAAGCGGCGGAGCATATTCGCCAGCACATACCGGAGCACGATGTTCTACTGGCTGGTTTTCCCTGCCAGCCATTCTCTCTGGCAGGGGTATCAAAGAAAAACGCGATGGGGCGGGCGCATGGTTTCGCCTGCGATACGCAGGGGACGCTCTTTTTCGATGTCGTGCGGGTTATTGACGCCCGACGCCCGGCGATTTTTGTGCTCGAAAACGTCAAAAACCTGAAAAGCCACGACCAGGGAAAAACGTTTCGCATCATTATGCAAACGCTTGACGAACTGGGGTATGACGTCGCTGATGCTGCGGATAATGGGCCGGACGACCCGAAAATTATTGATGGCCGCCATTTTTTACCCCAGCATCGGGAGAGGATTGTGCTGGTGGGGTTCCGCCGCGATCTTAATCTGAAAACCGATTTTACGCTGCGGGATATTGCCACACGCTATCCGCAGCAGCGCATCACGCTGGCGGAACTGCTTGAACCGGCGGTTGAAGCGAAATATGTGCTGACGCCGGTATTGTGGAAGTATTTGTACCGCTACGCGAAAAAGCATCAGGCCCGGGGTAACGGTTTTGGCTATGGGATGGTCTATCCTGCGAATCCCGGCAGCGTAACGCGCACATTGTCGGCGCGTTACTATAAAGATGGCGCGGAGATACTGATTGACCGTGGCTGGGATATGGCCGCAGGAGAGGCGAATTTCGACGATCCGGTGAATCAGCAGCACCGTCCACGCCGGTTAACGCCCAGAGAGTGCGCGCGGTTAATGGGATTTGAATCGCCGCAGGGATATCAGTTCCGCATTCCCGTTTCAGACACCCAGGCCTACCGTCAGTTTGGTAACTCCGTCGTGGTTCCGGCATTTGCCGCAGTAGCAAAACTGCTGGAGTCGAGAATTAAACAGGCCGTTACATTGCGCCAGAAAGAGAGCCAGCATGGCGGACGTACACGATAAGGCGACGCGCAGCAAGAATATGCGGGCGATAGCCACGCGCGATACGGCGATAGAAAAACGCCTTGCCGGTCTGTTGCAGGAGCAGGGGATGGCGTTTCATGTGCAGGACGCCACGTTGCCCGGACGCCCGGATTTTGTCGTGGATGAGTATCGCTGCGTTATCTTCACGCACGGCTGTTTCTGGCATCATCATGACTGCTACCTGTTCAAAGTTCCCGCCACGCGTACCGAGTTCTGGCTAAACAAAATCGGTAAAAATGTGGAGCGCGATCGGCGAGACATGCTGAGGCTTCGCGAGCTTGGCTGGCGTGTGCTGATTGTCTGGGAGTGTGCTTTGCGTGGCCGGTTGAAACTCAGCGACGCCGCACTGGCGGAACGGCTTGAGGAGTGGATCTGCGGCGGTGGCCCCACCGCGCAGATCGACACGCAGGGTATTCATTTACTGGAGTGATTTCTCCGATTCGCTCACTGCGGTCGTGGGTCTGGCGGGAAACAAATATTTCCCGAGCGTCACCAGGACGACAGCGAAAACAATTACCCCTAATGCCAGCCACTCGACGGAAGAAAGGCTTTCTCCCCCCAGACCTGTTCCCAGTAACACCGCCACTACCGGGTTGACGTAAGCGTAACTGGTCGCCAGCGCCGGGCTGACATTACGGATCAAATACATATAGGCGTTAATGGCGATAATGGAACCGAATAGCGCCAGATAACCTACCGCCATGAAGCCGGAGAGCGTCGGCATCGTCGTCAGCTTTTCCCCGGCGATAAAGGAAGCGAACATTAGCACAACACCGGCAGCCAGCATTTCAATCGCTCCGGCCATCATGCCTGTCGGCAACGCGATGCGGGCGCCGAACACGGAGCCGAATGCCCAGCTCATCGAGCCAATCAGGATCAACAGCGCGCCCCAGGGGTTGCCGCTCAAATTTCCGCCGCTATTGAGCATGATGATCCCCGCCAGGCCGATGGCGATGCCTGTCCACTCCAGTTTTCGCGTTTTAATGCCAAAGAAATGGCTGAAGCACAGCGTGAAGAGTGGGACCGTCGCGACCACCACGGCGGCGATGCCGGACGGTACATCCTGATGTTCCGCTACGGTAACCAGACCGTTCCCCACCGCCAGCAGCAGAATGCCAATCAGCGCGGCATTGAGTAATTGACGCAAAGGGGGCAGTTTATGCCCGCGAAGAAGTAAGAATGTTGTTAACAAAATCCCCGCAGACAGAAAACGGACGCCCGCCATCATCAGCGGCGGCCAACTCTCAACGCCAATACGAATAACGAAGTACGTGGAACCCCAAATGATATACAGCGCGAAGAGCGCGCTAAAAAGTGGTAGTAACTGCCTGAAACGCATAATCCCTCACGGCGGAAATAAAAAGGTGCAACATAGTAAACGTCAAAACTATCGCGCTGGCGAGCGTTATAATTGCACTCTTTTGTTAAATTTTTGTTGACGATTGCTACCCGTTTCGGCATTACGTTTTTTACTTCATACTTACCTCTTCAAAAGAAAAATATTGAGGGATTTATTTTGGCAGGAAGTAGTTTGCTGACGTTGCTCGATGATATCGCCACGCTGTTGGATGATATCTCGATGATGGGAAAACTGGCCGCGAAAAAAACGGCAGGCGTATTGGGTGATGACCTGTCGCTAAACGCGCAGCAAGTGACGGGCGTGCGGGCGAACCGCGAACTGCCGGTCGTCTGGAGCGTGGCGAAAGGGTCGTTGATCAACAAGGTCATCCTGGTGCCTCTGGCGCTGCTGATCAGCGCTTTTATCCCGTGGGCGATTACACCGTTGTTGATGATTGGAGGCGCTTTTCTCTGTTTTGAAGGCGTAGAGAAAGTTTTACACACGCTTGAGGCCCGAAAGCACAAAGAGAGCCCGGAGGCGCGTCAGCAGCGTCTGGCCGCGATCGCCGCACAAGATCCTCTCACGTTTGAGAAGGAGAAAGTGAAAGGGGCTGTGCGCACCGACTTTATCCTTTCTGCGGAGATCGTCGCGATTACGCTGGGAATTGTCGCGGATGCGCCGTTGCTCAATCAGGTTCTGGTGTTGTCCGGTATCGCGCTGGTGGTGACGATTGGCGTTTATGGTCTGGTGGGACTCATCGTAAAACTGGACGATATGGGGTACTGGCTGGCGGAAAAACGCAGCGTACTGGCTCAGGCGGTGGGCAAAGGGCTACTGGTTACGGCGCCCTGGCTTATGAAGGCGCTGTCCATTGTCGGCACACTCGCGATGTTCCTGGTGGGGGGCGGGATCGTGGTGCACGGCATCGCGCCATTACACCACGCGATCGAACATTTTGCTCAGCAGCAGAATGGTCTTATTGCGCTCACGCTTCCCATGTTGATTAATCTGGTGCTCGGTTTCATCATCGGCAGCGTGGTGGTAGGGCTGGTAAAAACTGTTGCCAACGTTCGCGGTGGTTCGCACTAATTTATGCCTCGCCGGATTATGCAAAAAAGCCCATCGTCGTCTAAGGTGAAAAAGTTTCACTGGATACAGGAGGCAGGTATGGTCTTTTTTGTCAGTGAGGAAGTTATCGCAAAAGAAGGTGGTCCACGCATGATCGTAACCGGTTATTCCAGCGGCATGGTGGAGTGCCGTTGGTATGACGGTTTTGGCGTCAAACGGGAAGCATTCCACGAGAATGAACTTATGCCCGGTGATGGCAGGCGGTTGCGGGAAGATGTCTGATAAAGGAACGCCCGGTTAATGCCGGGCGTTTTGTTACCCCAGAAAATAGCCGTTGAGTCGCGACACATAGTCCAGGAATAAAAGTAGGGAGCCGTCAGGTGCCGCATGAAACAACGCCAGGAAACTGGAGCTGGCTGAGAACGTTAGCACGACGCTTTGGGCCAGGCCATGTCGTAAATATCTGTTTTCTGGTTGTGATGATTTGTTCAACATTGCTGACCTGGCGTGAAGTGGTCGTGCTGGAGTCGGCATACCGGGCCAGTCAACGTAACCATCTGGAAAACGTTGCTAATGTGCTGGACAGACAGCTGCAATTCAGCGTGGATAAACTCTTGTTTCTGCGCAACGGTATGTACGAAGCGCTGGTCACGCCGCTCGATTTTGCCGACCTGCACGATGCGGTGGCGCAATTTGCGCAACTGCGCGGCAAAAGTTTCTGGCAACTGGAGCTCGACAGACGGCGAACGTTACCGCTTAACGGCGTCTCTGACGCGTTTGTTAACCGTACAACGCTTCTCACGCGGGATAACGATGCGCTGGCAAACGAGTTAAGCGCCGCGCTGGAACTGGGGTATTTGTTACGGCTGGCGCATTCTTCTACCATGCTGGCGCAGCGGACAATGTATGTTTCGCGTTCAGGCTTTTATGTCTCAACTGAACCCACAACCAATGGCGGCGATATTATGTCCCGCTATTACCAGTATGTGATCCAACCCTGGTTCAGCGGGCAATCCCAACGACAAAATTCAGCGCGCGGCGTGCGCTGGTTTAGCTCGCCGGTGCCGGGCGGCGAAGTGCAACAAAAAGTCACCGTGAGCCTGTCGCTGGATAACGAAAGACACTGGTATGGCGTGCTGGCAATGGATATTCCGGTGTCATCCATGAAGCGTTTCCTGGAGGATGCGGTCGAAAAAGATTCCGAAGGGGAGTACCAGCTCTACGACTATCAGCTCAGGCTACTGGCGACCTCAACGCCGGAAAAGCGTCAGGTTAATACCTTTGATGACCTTGAACTGGCGTTGCTCGCGAATGACATCGAACATGATACGCATGGCGGTATCCGTATGGGCAGCCGCTATATCAGTTGGGAAAGGCTGGATCATTTCGATGGCGTGCTTTTGCGTGTTCATACCCTGAGAGAAGGCGTGCAGGGGGCTTTTGGCAGTATCAGTATTGCGCTTGGTCTCCTGTGGGCGCTTTTCACGATGATGTTGCTCATCTCATGGGTTGTTATCCGCAAGATGGTCAGCAATATGTTTGTGCTGCAAAGTTCCCTGCAATGGCAGGCCTGGCACGATCCTTTGACGCGGCTGTATAACCGTGGCGCATTGTTTGAGAGGGCGCGCGTACTGATACAGCGCTGCCACGCGCAGCGACAGCCGTTTTCCGTTATTCAGATCGATTTGGATCACTTTAAGAGCGTCAATGACCGTTTCGGCCATCAGGCGGGAGACCGGGTGCTCTCCCATGCCGCCGGGCTTATTAGCGGCACAATACGTTCGCATGACCTTGCCGGGCGCGTAGGCGGCGAAGAGTTCTGTATTGTCTTACCGGGGACGACGCTGGTGCAGGCAGCACAGATCGCAGAGCGGATACGCCAGCGCGTGAACGACAAAGAAATCCTGATCGCAAAAGGCACGACTCTGCGCATTAGTGCATCGCTGGGCGTAAGCGGGGCGCAGGAGAACGGAGACTACGATTTTGAACAGTTGCAGTCGCTGGCGGATCGCCGGTTGTATCTGGCAAAACAGGCCGGGCGCAATCAGGTTTGTGTCCGTGACGACCATCCCGCGCCGTCGCCTGATACACGCTGAACCATTAGCTGTATTAATCATTTCTGCGAGAAATATTTGCTTGTCATACAAAAAAATTGCAGATAAGGTAAAACGCACATCAGATTTTCTGGTGTAACGAATTTTCAAGTGCTTCTTGCATAAGCAAGTTTGATCCCGGCTCTGCGAGCCGGGATTTTTTTCACCCCAGATCAGCGATTGATTTCCGTGACGCTAAAATCATGAATATCGAGTTCAAACGCATCCGCTAATTCATGCCATGTATGATAATCGCGGCCATCCACACTGACTTTCTCAGGATCATCAGCGCTGCGATGAATTTCGCTCTCGCTGATTTCATTGATCGCCGCGAGCAGGGCGTCAACATCAACGCTGACTTCGCGCTTGGCCGTTTCGCTGTACTCTTTCGCGGTTTTCATCTTCAGTACCTCATTTAACCGTGGCATCTGTAAGTATAGACCGTTGAGAAAACCAGCAATCACGCGCGGCAGACGCTGCCAGAAAAAGGAATTTGTTCTACACTGGCACAAAGCCACAGGAGGATAATTGATGAAGGTGAATGATCGGGTAACAGTCAAAACAGACGGCGGCCCTCGTCGGCCAGGCGTGGTATTGGCGGTTGAAGAGTTTAGTGAAGGTACGATGTACCTGGTTTCGCTGGAAGACTACCCGCTCGGTATCTGGTTCTTCAATGAGTCAGGCCATCAGGATGGGATCTTTGTGGAAAAAACAGAGTAATGTGATTTTCGTCGCTTTTACCCTGACTGGTGGAATATCCACCAGTCAGGGGGCCTCATCGCATGTTAACAAAAATTCCGTTTGTCACGTTATCCGTCAGCCGCACGACATGATAGATAACCTGTTTATTATGCGTTTTTATCTTCCGTTTAATATTCCCTTTGTGGGATGACACCGTCTTTGCCTTGATATTCATTTGATCTGAAATCTGTATTGTTCCCTGTCCATCCATCCACATTCGCAACATACTGGATTCAGTACGGCTTAAAGATAACGTAGGTAAATTTACTACTCCTACAATATCCGTCTCTTTTTTCAGAATATCGCCAAGAATATCATCCAGAGAATCGGGCTTAATTGATTTTGAACTAATCAATAAGTTTTTTCTTACTAATAAGTATTCATCAAAATGCACATTAGCAATTGCCATAAAAACAATAAATAACGTGTTGGGATGCTGATTAATGATCTGCTTTATTTGCTGACTGTTAGATGGATCATGGATGAAACAGTCCTCATTAATAAACACCACAGAAGGCTGCTGTGAGTCACAAGCGATGGCGAGTTCGTCAACGGTCTCAATGTCGTTGATTTCCCTTTTTTTCACCCCTCTGCTTACCAGATACCCGGTCAAACCTAGCCGGGTGTAACTGCATAAATCCATAATAATCGTTGACATGGCATACCCTCACTCAATGCGTAACGATAATTCCCCTTACCTGAATATCTCATCACAACCCAACGGAACAATAATAGTGACCTAAGATGACGCTTTCGCTGTTTTCAGGCGAACTTACTATCCCGTAAAGTTACGTATAATTTGCCAGGAATCTTCTCAAAGTAAAGTAAATGTTATGTTATGTGAGTAAGGTAAAAACAAATAAAGCGCAGCAGATATATCCTGGTAGATGTTTTTAGATTTTAAATTTAGGAAAATCCTTAGTAAGACAGGATAAAAATTATGGGTTATTGGTTGTCGGCATTTCGCTAACGATATCAGCAAGCAAATTGAAAATTTCACCGAATAAGTGTTCACAGAAAGGGGCAATTAATGGCATGAGCGCGGTTATTAACAAAATGCCGACGGATAAGGTTAGCGGGAAGCCAATAACAAATACGGATAACTGCGGAGCCATACGGTTTAATAGCCCGAGCGACAGGTTGAGTGTGAGCAGTAACGTAATGACCGGCAAGGCTAACATGAGTCCGTTGAGGAAGATCAGTCCGCCTGCCCGGGCGAGCGCCAGAAACGCATTGCTGTTGACCGGGTCACCGCCGATAGGCAGCGTATGGAAGGTGTCTACCAGCAGCGAGATCAGCCACAGATGACCGTTAAACGTAAGAAACAGCAGCATGGCGAGCATGTCGAGGATTCTGGCGAGTACCGGCATATTGAGGCGGCTGCCCGGATCAACAAACGTGGCGAAAGAGAGACCCATTTGCAGACCGATGAATTCCCCCGCCGTACGCACCGCAGCAAAGGCAAACTGCATGGTAAACCCTAGCGCAATGCCGATCATGATTTGCTGCATGGCGAGCCATAAGGCTTCGGTGGAAAAAACAGGCACATTATTCGCCGGGAGTGAAGGGGCGATAATGAGAGTGATCATAAACCCCAGCCCCAGCTTTACCCGTTTGGGAACCGTGCGTTCACTGAGGATCGGCGCGGTAGAGATCAGCGCCAGTACACGTAACAGCGGCCAGAAGTAGAGGTTAAGCCAGTATAACCATTGATCGCTTGTGACCTGCAACATCGCGTCTTATCCGATGATATACGGCAAGTTACTGAACAGCGTACGCACGTAATCCAGCAGCAGGTTAAGCATCCAGGGGCCCGCCACAATAATCGCCGTAAATACCGCCACAATTTTCGGGATAAATGACAGCGTCATTTCGTTGATCTGGGTGGCGGCCTGTAAAATACTGATGATAAGGCCGGTAAACAGCGCAACCAGCAGCAGAGGCGCGGCAAGCGCAAGCGCGACCTTCATTGCCTCCGTGCCTATCATCATGACCGATTCGGGTGTCATTTCGCGCCTCTAACTGTAAAAACTTTGGGCAAGAGAGCCAACGAGCAACTGCCAGCCGTCGACCAGGACAAAAAGCATAAGCTTAAACGGCAGCGCAATGGTGGCCGGCGGCACCATCATCATCCCGAGCGCCATCAACACGCTGGCGATAACCAGATCGATAATCAGGAAGGGGATGAAAATCGTAAAACCGATCTGAAAAGCGGTTTTTAACTCGCTGGTGACGTAGGCCGGGAGCAAAATTCGCATCGGCACGGCTTCCGGCCCCTGTAGCGGACCGCTGTTTGCCAGACGCGCGAACAGGCCCAGGTCAGCCTCACGGGTTTGCCGCAGCATAAACTCCCGTAGCGGCTGAGCGCCTTTTTCCAGCGCTTCCTGCATGGAAATCTTTTCTTCGCTGAAAGGCTGCCAGGCATCCACGTAAATTTTGTCGATAACCGGCGACATAATAAAAAACGTCAAGAACAGCGCCAGTCCGAGAAGCACCTGGTTTGGCGGCGCAGAGGGCGTTCCCAGCGCGTTTCGCAGCAAGCCGAAGACGATAATGATGCGGGTAAAGCTGGTCATCATCAGCAAAATGGCGGGCAGGAACGTCAGTGACGTAATAAAGACCAGCGTCTGTACCGGCAGGGACCAGCTTTGCCCGCCGCCGGGTAGCGGTTGGCTGACCAGTCCGGGTAATTGTGCGAACGCGGCAGGGCTGATAAACCACAAAGCCATCAGCGTGAGGGATAACAAACGGCGCATCAGGATCTCCCGGAACGCTTCAACAAACTCTTCATCATGGCCTGGAAATCCGCAGGGGCGGCCGGTTTTTCTTCTGCAACGACAGGCGCAGGGGGGAGGGTATGCAACACATTGACTTGCGTGGCCGTGACGCCCAGTACCAGCCGAGCGTCTTCAACATCGACAATGACCACGCGCTCACGCTGGCCCAGCGAGGTGCTGGCTGACACTTTCAACCCTCGCGTACCGGCGCCTTTGGGCGCAAACCCCAGGCGTTTAATGACCCAGGCTGCGACCAGAATCAACACGATGATCCCAAACAGCGCGCCGCTCACCTGAACTAACGGCGAGCCTGATACGGCAGAGGGCTGTGAAACGGTAGCCTGGGTTTTCATGCTTAACGGCTCAGACGACGCATACGTTCAGACGGCGTGATGATATCCGTGATGCGCACGCCGTATTTATCGGCGACCACCACGACTTCACCCTGGGCAATCAGGTAGCCGTTAATCAGAATATCCAACGGCTCGCCTGCCAGTCCGTCCAGTGCGACCACCGAACCCTGCGTCAGGCGCAGCAGCTCTTTGATGGTCATGCGCGTGCGACCCAGCTCCACGGTCAGCTTGACCGGAATATCCATGATTAAATCGATATCCTGTAGGTTTCCACTGACGTCGCCGCCGCCCAACTGCTGGAAGACGGCATCGGCCGCGCTTTTGCTGGTCGTTGTTTTTTGCTCGTTTAACGCGTCAGCCCACAGATCGTCCAATGCGCCGGTATTCTCATCGGACGGATTATTCATGTCACTCATTTGGGCTGTTCCTCATTCAGCGAATTCAAAATCGGGTTGATCAAATGCTCTACGCGCAACGCATACTGACCGTTCACGGTGCCATACTGGCTGGTCAGTACAGGTACGCCGTCCACATGAGCAATAATGCGGTCGGGTTTTTCAATCGGCAGCACGTCGCCGGGTTTCAGCTTTAATATCTGGGAAAGGCGCAGCGGGATGTCCGCAAAGTTCGCCACCAGCTCCAGCTCTGAATGCTGAACCTGACGCACCAGATTGTCGCGCCAGTTCTGATCTTCATGACGCGAGTTTTCCAGCGGCGGGTTCACCAACAGCTCCCGCAGCGGCTCAATCATGCTGAAAGGCAGGCAGATGTTGAACTCGCCTGTCAGGTTGCCAATTTCGACGTGGAACGGTGTGTTCACCACAATGTCGTTCGGAGAGGTGGTGATATTGGTGAATTTCACCTGCATCTCAGAACGAACGTACTCCACTTCCAGCGGGTTGATCGCTTTCCACGCGTCGCTGTAGCTTTCAAGCGCCAGCTTCAGCATGCGGTTGATAACGCGCTGTTCGGTATGCGTAAACTCACGACCTTCCACTTTGGTCGGAAAACGCCCGTCGCCGCCAAACAGGTTATCCACGGCGATAAACACCAGACTCGGCGAGAACACCACCAGACCCGTACCGCGCAGCGGCTTCAGATGGATCAGGTTCAGGTTGGTCGGTACGGGTAAATTACGCGCAAATTCGTGATATGGCTGAATGCGGATCGCGCCCACGGTAATATCCGGGCTGCGACGCAGCAGGTTAAACAGCCCCATACGGAATTGACGCGCGAAACGTTCGTTAATGATCTCCAGCGCCTGTAGGCGCTCGCGCACCACGCGACGCTGTGTATTGGGATCATAAGGACGAATATCATTGTCGCCCACGCCGCCAGGGGTGGGTTCGTCTTTGGCCTCGCTGTCGCCGTTGAGCAGCGCATCGATTTCAGCCTGAGAAAGAATACTATCGCCCATGTCTTTACCGCAGAATGAAAGCTGTATAAAGAACGTCGGTGACTTCCTGTTTCGGTTGTCCAGCAACGAGCGGAGTAGAGAGCGTTTCTTTGATTGCCGCGATCAGCGTCTGCTTCCCGGCTTCCGTCGAAAGCGCAGTGGCATCCTGACGCGAAAACAGCAGCAACAGACGGCTGCGCACTTCTGGCAGATATTCGCTCAGACGCGCGCGCGTCACTTCGTCCTTCAGGCGCAGCGTAATCCCGATATACAGCACGCGATCGGCATCGCCCAGATTGACGGTAAACGTATCCAGCGCGAAAAATACGGGCGCTGGCGGCGGTGGCGGGGCCGCGGTAGCGCTGGCGGTCGGGTGCTCCTGCATCCGCCAGTAGCTATAGCCAGCGGTTGCGCAGGCGGCAAGAGTAATCAACACCAGCAAAGGGATCCAAATTGAGCGTTTGCTCTTTCTGTTAATCGCGGAGTCAGTCATCAGATACGGGCTTCCTGTTTCGGTACAGCTTATTGGCTGATTATCCCGTGTCCTGTCCACGGCAAAGCGTGGAAAAGACGCGGATAATCATGCTACCTCTGGCGTTAGGCGAAGATATCCACCGCGCCATCGCCGCGAGCGGCAGCCTGGAGCGAGCCCGGCGTCGTCAGTGCGATGTCATCTTCGGCGGCAAAAGCCTCTTGTCCCTGCGCGCGGGAAGCGTGCTGCTGCTGGGATGACGACTGCTGCTGTCCGGCGAAACTTTCACTGCTGATACTGCTTTGTCCCAGCTGGATGCCGTTTTCCGCCAGTTGGGTACGCAGTACGGGTAACGCGGCTTCCAGCGCGGCGCGAACGTGGCTATGCGCTGACACCATTTGCAGTTGCGCCTGGTTATCATCCATTTTGAGGGAGATTTGAATCTGCCCCAGTTCCTCCGGGTGCAGACGCAGTTCCGCGCTCTGCTGCCCCTGGCGGGTAAACAGCGTCACATGCTGGCTTAATGACTGCTGCCACTCATGGCTGCCCAGCGGCGCGCTGAGCACCGGGGCGGCTGCGACAGGCGCGGGTTGCGTCTGCGTCGTCATACCGCCAGGCGTGGTCATGGCGCCAATGGTCGTGACCGGAGAAGGCGTGCTTTCCATGTCGGCTTTAGCGGCAGCGGCGGCGACCAGCGGCGTTACCGGCTGGTTGCTTGCTGAGTTTGCGGTGACGTCAGGCGCGGCATCCACTTTCCCTTTTTTCAGCTCGCCCGTCGTCAGCCCGGCGACCGCATCCTGCGTAGCGGCGCGCGTATCGCCACGCAGCGATGCCGGGGCGGAGAGTGCGCCTTCAGCCGACGCGGTTCGCGTGGTTGGCGTCAGCGCCGGCTGGCCCGGTAACATGGCGAAGAGCGCGCTCAGATTCGCGAGGTCTTCATCGCTCAGCGCCGGTGCGTTGTCGTCCTGCCGGGCAGTCTTACTTAACGCGTTCAGGGCGTTGCTTTTCAGCGAAGGCGTCAGCGTGGACAGCAACTGCTGTGCCTCGGTCAGGTCTGCTGTGGCGTCATCCGTCAGCAGATCCTGGCGCGCCAGAAGATCGGCCAGCGCTGTCGTCTGCGGCGTATCGGCATTTTTTTGCAGCAATCCTTTTTGCAGTTTGCCGCCTGCCGCCTGGAGATCGGCAAGCGAAAGCGGGGCATCTTTACCCTGCGCGTCGCCTGCGCCCAAAGCACCGGCTAACAGCGCCAGAAAATCCTGGGCTGAATCGGCTGTTTTACCGGCCTGAAGGCCTGTCGTTACGTCTGTGTCGGTCGTGATCAGTTGGGGCAAGGTGATCATTCGGTTTTCCTCATTGCAGCACGCTGAGCAAATTCATCCATTTTTTTCTGGTCCAGGCGGTTTTCAGCCAATAACGCTGCCGCACTTTGTCTGTCCTGTAAGGTCTGCCAGGCCTGAAGCCGTTGTTTCTTTTCACGCCAGCTGTTCAGCGCCACGTCCACTTTTTGTGTCCACTGCGTCAGCTGCTGGCGATGCTGCTCAATGGCCTTCTCCAGCGTCTGAATAAATTGCTGATAGTTAATCCAGCGGTTGCTGGCAATCCCCTGGCCCATATCGGCATTGAGATTGTTGCGATACTCATGCTGATAATCGATCAGCATTTTCAGTTGTTCTTCCGCCTGCTGGAATCCGCGTCGCATTTCCCCTAATAAGAGAGCGGCATCATCCACTTCTTTCTCGGCCAGATCTTTTAATGTTGCCAGCGCACCATGTTGTGCCATGACCTATGCCCTCCTGCTTCATCACACCGTCGGGAAAATCAGTTCCAGCGCCTGGAGAGAATCTTCCCAGTCGGCTCGTTCGAAAATACCTTGTTGCAAAAACGCCTCCAGTTGCGGCCACAGCGCGATGGCTTTATCCAGCATGGGATCGCTGCCTTTGGCATACGCGCCGACGCTCACCAAATCGCGGTTACGCTGGAAACTGGACAGCAACTGTTTGAAATTCCGTACGCGTGCATAGTGTTGCTCGGTGATCAGCGACGTCATCGCACGGCTGATCGACGCTTCAATATCAATGGCCGGGTAGTGACCGGCTTCGGCCAGACGGCGGGATAACACAATGTGTCCATCCAGGATCGCACGCGCCGAGTCGGCGATCGGGTCCTGCTGATCGTCGCCTTCGGTCAATACCGTGTAAAACGCGGTGATGGAGCCGCCGCCGTGAATGCCGTTCCCCGCACGTTCCACCAGCGCAGGTAATTTTGCGAAGACCGAAGGCGGATACCCTTTGGTTGCAGGCGGTTCGCCGATCGCCAGCGCAATCTCACGCTGCGCCATCGCGTAGCGGGTCAGGGAGTCCATGATCAGCAGTACGTGCTGCCCGCGATCGCGGAAATCCTCGGCAATACGCGTGGCATAGGCCGCTCCCTGCATTCGCAGCAGTGGCGAGACATCCGCAGGCGCGGCAATCACCACCGAACGCGCGCGCCCGTCAGCGCCCAGAATGTTTTCGATAAAATCTTTAACTTCGCGGCCACGTTCGCCAATCAGCCCGACGACGATAACGTCCGCGCGGGTATAGCGTGCCATCATGCCGAGCAGAACGCTTTTACCTACGCCGGAACCGGCAAACAGCCCCATACGCTGTCCGCGTCCGACGGTAAGCAGCGCGTTGATGGGGCGGACGCCGGTATCCAGCACATGCTCAATGGGCGTTCGCTGCAAGGGGTTGAATGGCTGAGTGATTAACGCGCCGGTTTCCGTGGTGTCTGGCGCGGGAAGACCATCCAGCGGCTTGCCGCCGCCGTCCAGCACGCGCCCCAGCAGGGCAGGGCCGAGCGGCAGCTGTTTTCCGCTTTGCAGACCTTCCCCGGCAATATTTTTTGCGTAAACGCGTGCGCCGGGAAGAATGCCTTCGACCTCTTCCAGCGGCATTAAAAACAGACGCTGGCCATTAAAGCCGACGACTTCGCTTTCCACTTCGCGTGTTTCCGTCCCGTCCTGCCGCTCAATGACGCAGGTCGCGCCGAGCGGCAGCTGCAAGCCGGTGGCTTCCAGCACCAGACCGGTGGCGCGGGTCAGCCGCCCGTAGCGACGTACCGCCGGGAGCTGCGCCATTTTGGCTTCGAAGTTATCCAGCGTATTCAGCCAGCGGGTCAGGCGCGTAGTCATCAGACGACTCCGGGAGCCGCCAGGCGGCAGAGTTCTTGCCAACGCGTGGCGACGCTGGCGTCCAGATCGCCTTCATCGGCGGACACTTTACAGCCGCCATGATGCAGCGTGGGATCGCCGCGCAAACGCCAGCCGTGCAGGCTGAGCGTGGCCCCGAGCATCTCTTCGACGCGCTGTAAATCATCCGGGTGAACGCGTAATTGCGGTTTCCCGCTGAACAGCGGTTCCTGTTGCAACAATTGCTGGATCTGTTTAATGAGTGCGGAGTTGTCCACCGCTGGCGTCTGGCCGATCACCTGGCGAGCGGCTTCCAGCGCCATTTGCATCAGGCGCGAGGCAATCACGCTGTCCAGCGCGTCCAGCGTATTCTGAAACTCGCTGACCAGTTGCTGCATTCGGGCATTCAGCGGCGCCTGTTGAGCGCGCGCCTGCGTCTGGCCTTGCTCCAGCCCTTGCGCTAATCCTTCCTGATAGCCCTGTTCGTGGCCTTTCTGGCGGCCTTCGGCGAGGCCCGCGTTATACCCTTGCTCGTGCGCCTGCATTTTCAGCTGCGCCAGTTGCTGCTCAAGCTGCTGTTCGGCACTCAGCTCCGGTTCGTCATCGATGGCTATCGGTTCGTCGCGGTGCTCCATTGGCACAAACTCGGCCAGGGGAGGGACGAGATCGTCCGGTGTCCAGATCTGCCACGGCAATTCGTTAGACATAGGTATCCTCGCCGCTGCCGATTACCATTTCGCCGGTTTCCGCCAGACGACGCACAATAAGCAGAATGGCTTTCTGTTCGTTCTCCACCTGAGACAGACGTACCGGGCCACGGTTGGCGAGGTCGTCGCGCAGAATATCGGCAGCACGCTGCGACATGTTGCGCAGGAATTTCTCGCGTAGCGGCGGCTCGGCGCCTTTCAGGGCGATCAGCAACGACTCGGAATCCACTTCCTGCAACAGACGCTGGATGCTGCGATCGTCGACTTCCACCAGATTTTCGAACAGGAACATTTCGTCGATAATTTTCTGCGCCAGCTCGCCGTCGAATTCGCGTACGGCGCTGATAACCGCCTCTTCCTGCTGGGTTTTCATCAGGTTGATGATTTCTGCCGCGGTTCTCACGCCGCCCATTTTGCTGCGCTTGAGGTTCTGACCGTCGAGCAGACCATTCAACACTTCGGTCAGTTCCGCCAGTGCGGCTGGCTGTACGCCGCCGAAGGTCGCGATACGCAGCATGACATCGTGGCGCAGACGTTCGTCGAACAGCGCCAGAATATCGGCGGCCTGGCCGCGTTTGAGATGCACCAGGATGGTGGCGATAATCTGCGGGTGTTCGTCGCGGATAAGGTCGGCGGCGCTTTGCGGCTCCATAAAGTTGAGCGTTTCAATGCCGCTGGCGGTATCCCGCGTTTCGAGGATATCTTCCAGCAGACTGGCGGCACGCTCTTCACCCAGCGCTTTAACCAGCACGGAACGCAGGTATTCGTTGGCGTTGATGTTGAGTGCGGCAAACTGTTCGGCTTCTTGCTCAAATTCCGCCAGCACATCGGTCAGCTGTTTGTTGGAAATCTGGCGCACGTTCGCCATTGCCGAACTCAGGGTTTGCACTTCGCGCGTGGAGAGGTGCTTAAACACCTCTGCCGCACGGTCTTCGCCAATGGTCATCAGCAGGATGACGCTTTTATCGGTGCCGGTAAGTTTATTGCTCATGATCGTTATTCATCCACTGGCGAATGACCAGCGCCACGACGCGCGGATCGTTATCTGACATTTCGCGAATACGCTGGCTCATCACTTCTGCACCCAGACGCTGGTTCGCCCGGCGCTGCTGGGTCTGTTCGTCTTTGCTGAGGCGAACTTCTACCGCTTCTTCGGTTTCCTGACGAACCTGCGCCTGTTCCTGCGCGGCTTTCGTCTCTTCAGCGCGGCGAGCAAGCTGCGGTCGAACCGCTTTGCGCCACAGAATCCAGGCAACCAGCAGAACCAGGAGCCAGCGACCTGCGGAGATCAACTGCTCAATAAAGGCTTGCTGTTTCCAGAATGGCAGCTCGCCGCCCAGGTCGTCCGTTGCGGTAAACGGTGAGTTCACCACGTTAAGGGTATCGCCGCGTTTGTCGGAGAAGCCCATTGCTTCGCGGGTCAGATCTTCGATCTGCTTCATCTGTTCCGTGGTTAACGGCAGCGGTTTGCCGTCCGGCAGGGCGCGGTAGTTCACCACGACCGCCACGGAGAGTCGCTGCACATCGCCCACGTTCAGTTTGGTGTGGCGAATGGTGCGATCCACTTCGTAGTTACTGGTTTCGTTGCGCTGCGTATTGCGCGGCACATTGCTGTTCGCATTGTTGGTCGTCTGCGTGTTCTGCGCGTTTTGCTGATTAGCAGGCGGTGTGCTGATCGGCGCAGCATTCGCCGGCGCAGGCTGATTCGACAGCGCACCCGGTACGCCGCCCGGATAGCCGGAGCCGATTTGCTCGCTTTCATTAAGCTGGCGTGAGCGCAGCACGGCCTGCGATGCGTCGCCGTTCGGACGGTATTGCTCTTCCGTTTGCTCTTTGTTGGCAAAATCCAGCTGCGCAGTAACCTGAGCATGGACGTTGCCGTTGCCGACGATTGGCGAAAGAATCGATTCGATACGGCGCTGAATGCGTCCTTCCACATCGCTGGCGTATTTCAACTGCGCGTCGTTCAGATCGCGGCTGCTGGTATTGGACTGAGTCAACAGATGACCGCCCTGATCGACCAGCGTGACGTTACCTGGCGGCAGACCTGCAACGGCGCTGGATACCAGATGCACCACCGCGCTGATTTGCCCTTCATCCAGCGCGCGGCCTGGTTCAAGATTGACCGTCACGGAAGCGGAAGGGGATTTCTGCTCGCGCACGAACAGAGAAGGTTTCGGCATCGCCAGGTGGACACGGGCGCGTTTTACCGGCCCCAGGGTTTCGATAGTGCGGGCCAGTTCGCCTTCCAGCGCGCGCTGATAATTGACCTGCTCGCTGAACTGGCTGATGCCGAATTTTTCCTGGTCTAACAGCTCGAAGCCGACAGCGCCGCCTTTTGGCAATCCCTGTTGCGCCAGGCGCAAGCGAAGCTCATGCACTTTATCGGCAGGCACTTCAATCGCACCGCTTCCTTCGGTGAAGCGGTAAGGGATGTTCATCTGGGTCAGCTGCGTGACAATGGCCCCGCCATCCTGATCGGAAAGGTTACTGTAAAGCGTGCGGTAATCAGGGCTTTTCGCCCACAAGACCATCGCTACAAGGATCGCAATTGCGGCAGCGCCTGCCACGATCAACGGGATTTTAGGATTCGCGCGAAGGCGGTTCATCCACTCGAGTGATTTATTTTGTGGCGCTGTCGATGCTGTTGCACTCATTGCGCACCTCTTAAATCCTGGTGGTTTACGTTATTCGTGTAGAGAAACAAAACTGACTCCCGGGTCGGCAAACACGACAAAAGTTCCATATTGATGGCCCTGCCATTATTTGATGATTCAGGATTTTCTATGCGTCAAATAACCTGGTTTTTTCACGCTATTTACCGCCATTATCTTATTGACAAGCTGTTAGTCTTGACCCCGTAAAAAACCATTCAGGGGAGAGTCATGGCTATACAGGGTATTGAAGGGGTGATCAGTCAGTTGCAGGCAACGGCGATGACGGCCCGTAATCAGAATATGGCAGAACAACCGAGCATCAGTTTTGCAGGACAACTGCACGCCGCGCTTGACCGTATCAGCGATACCCAGACCGCCGCACGTACTCAGGCGGAGAAGTTCACCCTCGGCGAGCCGGGCGTGGCACTGAATGATGTGATGACCGATTTGCAAAAAGCCTCGGTTTCCCTGCAGATGGGGATTCAGGTGCGTAACAAGCTTGTGTCTGCTTATCAGGAAGTGATGGGCATGCAGGTTTAAGTTGCCTAACCTAATGATATTTATAATTAATAACCATCCGATCCCACAGCGTGGGGCATGGATGGGGCAAACTCACTCAATTTCTGGTTGAGTATGAGTACCTGGTCCTGGTTATTTTCAGCCATCCAGGATCCGTATACCCGGTAAACCATTTGCGCGTCGGTGTGGCCCATTTGCTTCGCGATGAAGTTCGGGTTGGCACCGGCAGCTAACGACCAGCATGCATACGTGTGTCGGGACTGGTATGCTCTGCGATAGCGAATCCCGGCGCGTCGCATTGCCGCTTCCCACGACTGGTTGATCGACCGAACTGCGTAATGATGCCCGGCACGGCCATATGCGCGCAGTTTCACCTCCATCTGATACTGCTTACCGAGACGTGTTAATTCGGACTGGCTCTTTAGCATGTCGATCGTCGGCTGAATTAGGTTGATGACGCGGTCCGTCCCGGCATCAGTTTTCGGAAGGGTGAACTCCTTCGTTAAAGTGTGGTTCCGGCGGGTCATCATCGTACCCGCTTTCAGATCGATATCTTCCCGGGCCAGCGACACGAGTTCTCCGTGCCGTACGCCCGTATACACGGCCAGCGAACACATGTTTTTCAGCTGCTAGTGGGCGCAGGCGTTAATCATCCTCACAAACTCGTCGCGCGTCAGCGGATCAGGTTTGCAGCGGGAACGCTCAAGCACCTCAACCCGATCAAGATTACGCAGAAGGTTCTTGCCGGCCTGATGCCAAAACCCAATGCGAGCGCTTCAAGCGGGAACAGTGAAACATCGCCAAACAACAGCCTGAAGGGGCAGGCCAACATCGCGCGCAATGATGAGGCTAAGCCTGATAACTTCGGGCAGATCAGGGCGTTCCCTGACCTCACCCAGGAATCAGTTTTTGAATATGTCCCTGGCGGCGCAGATAACACCTGGCTGAAATACGTAACTGAGCTTATGTGCTTTGGCCTGGGGAAATATGACATCACCTATGTGCGGTTCTCTGAAACTAATCTTGGCTCAATGGCGGGAGCAAGTTACACCATTTATCAGCCCGGTGAAGTGATCCCCCAGTTCATCGAGGGCTACCAGTTTGACGACGTTGACGGGCAGGAACTTCTCGGGCCAAACGAAAAAGAAGGCATGCCAATTGAAAGCACGACGGCGACAACCGTCATAAGTGGCGTTTACGCTGGTGATGAAATTGCGATGAAAATCGTAAAACAGGCTGATTTTGACTATTTCCTTGGTCTGATCATTCCTCACCCGGTTACTTTCACGAGCAATGTAACCAGGCCGGTGCCGGGTGGTTCTGTAACGGAAGATGTGCAGCTTTCAGGGTCGATGATAAGCATCGTTGAAAGTGACGACGGAAGCGTCATTAACCCGGTTAAGTATTACACTTTCACGTTCAATAAAATCTCAGCGCCGGGCTTTGATTTATCAGGCGTAACCATCAACACAACAAAATTTATCCTGGCCGATAACGGAACGCTTGTGGTAGGCCCGTTTATTTCCCCGGTGCAGTCAGCTCAGCTATAGATCCACGTAATTGCCGGTTACGCCGGGCAGCATAACGACTCTTCCAAAATTAAATGGTGGAAGGTCGATGATAATAATGATCAGATCCCAGGCACAGAGGAGACGGGGACTTATGCGATTGTAGAAGGGATAAAGGGCGTTTCGAAAACCTACTACCGGACATATAAGCAAACTCCAGCAGCTGGGTACGGACGCTATGCCGTCTCACTTGAGCGCATAAAAAACAGCGCAAGTGACAGCAAAATACAGCTTGAAGAGATACATGCCATCAATGTCAGGACCAATGTTGTACATCCTGATGACACGCTGGTGAAAATAGTCGTCCGGGCGACAGAGAACGCCACCGGAAGCCGTGACAGGAAATACAACGCGCTGATCACCCGCCACGTTATCAGCTACAACATGACGACGCAGCAGGTTGATTATACGCTCCGACCGTCACGGAAATTTGCGGATATCGCGTTGTTTAACTGGCTCGTTGTCGGTCAGCAGCCGGAGTCGAGCATTGACATTTACGGCCTGTACCAGATTCAGGCTGAAATCGACGCCATCGATCCGCGACTCGGATACTTCGATTACACCTTTGATGATGAGGATGTGTCGCTCGGTTCGCGAATGGAGACCATCTGTGACGCAGCCAGCGTGTCCGTTTATGACTATAACGGTGTGCTGTCATTCACCCGAGACAGCAGGAAAACGTCTGCGGCCACAATATTCAACCGCTCAAACACAAAGCCAGATGGTTACTCGCTTTCTTACGATATGACGCTCCCAGGCGGTTATGACGGCGTTGAAGTGCAGTTCCGTAACCCGGACACCAATAAGCAGGACTTTGTCCGGTACCGGATATCAGGGAGTTCCATTATTGAAGGATCGCCGGCCAAAGCGAAGAAGTTCGAAATGCTGTATGTAAGGAACAGATTCCAGGCTGACGAGCGG
>ERZ1106981.320-NODE-320-length-39856-cov-42.397829_pt1 | contig 39856 bp, 30 predicted proteins | sample MGYA00403692_ERZ1106981 | MGnify/ENA primary metagenome ERZ1106981 (study PRJEB35170, sample SAMEA104062431) | human gut metagenome | biome: human gut; feature: human-associated habitat; material: faeces | place: Denmark | collected 2012-06-22 ... | reverse complement strand
TCTGCGTCTTTCTTGTTTCGGTTTTTCTCTCACCAACACTATTTTTGAAAGAGCCGAACTTTTTTAGTGGTTGTTTAGCCGTTGATTTGCATAAATAGAAAAGCGAAACGCTAAATCCCTTGCAGGATTGTAAACGTTTCGCACATAGACAGGTTACGTTGTAGTTTATTCTAGCTATTCCATTTCCGGATCGGTTTCGTCCAGATGCCCTTCATCCAGATAATACCGCGTATCCTTGACAATGACCTGGGTCAGAAGCAGCACGGCGATCAGATTTGGAATCGCCATCAGCCCGTTCAGCGTGTCCGCAATCGTCCAAACCAGATCGAGCTTCATTGTACAGCCCAGATACAGCACGACGATCCATAAAACACGGTACGGCTTCAGGATCTTCTTGCCGAACAAATATTCCATACACCGCTCGCCATAATAACTCCAGCCCAGAATTGTCGAGTAGGCGAACGTCAGAATGCCGAAGATCAACAGCGGCGTGCCGATGACGGGAATCTGCGCGAAGCACAGGGTCGTCAGTTCACCGCCCTCCAGGCCGATCGTAGAGATCGCGGGGTTGGCGATGATGCTGGAAACGAGCACCAGGCCGGTGATCAGACAGACGACGACGGTATCCCAGAACGTGCCGGTCGAGGAAATCAGCGCCTGCCGAACCGGATTGCGCGACTGCGCGGCGGCAGCGACGATCGGCGCCGAGCCCATCCCGGATTCATTCGAGAACAAGCCCCGTGCGCAGCCATACCGGCAGGCTGTCATGATCGTGCTGCCGATAAACCCGCCGGCCATCGCTCGGGGTGTAAACGCCGCCTGCACGATCAGCTCGATCGCCGGAAGCAGATACGCCCGGTTATAATACAGAATGTAGAAGCAGCCCAGCGTATAAAATAACGACATGAACGGAACGAGTTTTTCACACACGTTGGCAATGGATTTGACGCCGCCGAAGATGACGAGGAACGTCACGGCCGCCAGCACCAGACCGACCAGCGAAGCGTTGAAATTAAAATTGGTAACCAGCGCGTCGGCAATTGCGTTGGACTGCACGCTGCAGCCGATGCCGAACGCCGCCAATCCCGTCAACAATGCAAACGCCACACCGAGCTTGGGATGGCCGATTTTTTCCAGGACGACCATCGCGCCGCCCAGGTAAGTGCCGTCTTCCGTTTTGCGGCGGTATTTGACGGCGATCAGACTTTCCGCGTATTTGGTGGCGATGCCGAACAACCCGGTCAGCCATGTCCACAGCACTGCGCCCGGACCGCCGGAAACAATCGCGGTCGCCACGCCGATGATGTTGCCGGTGCCGATGGTGGACGCCAGCGCCGTTGTCAAAGCCGCGAACGGACTGATATCCCCTTCGGTTTTATCCGGCGTGACCGACAATTTAATTCCCTTGAAAACCCAGCGCTGCACGCCGCGGGTGCGGATCGTCATCCACAGATGCGTGCCTAAAAGCAGAAGAATCAACGGCGGTCCCCATAATATCGCGTTGAACTGACTAAAAATCTCATTTAATAATTCCATAATTCAATCCCTCACCGGTTTATTTTACCTCGCGGGGATGGAATCGGAAAGTAAAATTTACCGGGAAGCAGTAATTTTAAGCGTAAAACCTTTGTCCTTTGGCTGCGGATTGGGTAAAATGAAGAACAGAGAAGCCGGGTTTTTCTTGGGTTCAGCGTCAGATGACGCGCTGAACGCAAGCCGGCGGATAGCATTGAAGAAAAGGAGGCTTAAGGAAATGGAACTGATCAAACCCGATTACCGCGGAGGAATCTTAGGCGTCATCAACGCCTGGCGGAAGGAGCTTGGATTAAGCGTTCATCACCCGGCGGATCCGCAGGTGAGCGCCTGGCTGGCCGAACATCAATGGAATCAGATCGTCGTGCTGTTGATCGACGGGATGGGTTCCCGGCTGTTGGAAACCAAACTGGAAAAGGACAGCTTTCTGCGGACGCATCAGCTCAAGGAAGTGACGACGGTGTATCCTTCGACCACCTCGGCCGCGACAACCAGCGTGCTCAGCGGGAAATCCCCGGCGGAAAACGGCTGGATCGGCTGGCATCAATATTTTAAGGAACTGGACGATTCCTTGATTCTGTTTATGAACCGCAGCTATTACGGAGAGCGAAGCTATCCTGATTACTCGTATACGCATATCCCGTTTTTGAATCAGAAGGACGAGCTGACCCGGATGGGGAAAACGGCGCTGGAGCTGTATCCGGCTTTCCGCGAAGGCGGGGCGCACAGCTTCGATGAATTATGCGGTCAGATCGCCGCGCACAGCCAGGCTCAGGACGCGCAGTTCATCTATGCCTATTGGGATCACTTCGATTCCCTGATGCATGTGAAAGGTCCCTCGGATCCGGCGTGTACGGAGGAACTGAAGCAGATCGATGAGCGCTGCCGCAGGCTGGCCAGCCAGCTGGATCCGCGGACCGGTTTGATCATCATCGCCGATCATGGACAGGTCGACGTCGACAACATCAACCTGAAAGAGGAGCCTGAGCTGCTGGACTGCCTGCGTTTCGGTCCGACGGTGGAACCGCGCGGTACGGCGTTTTTTGTGAAGGATGGCCGGCTGGCGGAGTTTACGGAAAAGTTTGAACGGAAATACGGCGACCGGTTCGTATTGAAACCCTCGCAAACCTGGCTGGCTGAAGGACTGTTCGGTCCGGGTCCGATTCATCCGCGGACGCGGGAATTTCTCGGCGATGTGTTTGCGGTCGCGATCGGTTCCAGCTGCCTGGGACTGTGGGAAAACGGGAAGCCGCCGTTTAAGGGGCAGCATGCGGGTTTAGGCGTAGAGGAAATGATGATTCCGGTCATTCTGGCCGCACACGAAACAGAGGATTCGGATGCGTTGGTTTGATCCGGAAGACCGCAGCGAAGCGGTGATCACGGCCCAGCGGCATGTGAAAAGCAGTCATGGTACCTCAGCGCCGCCGGTTCTGCCGGAGGTGTGCGTGCTGTTTGAAATGGGACGGGCGCTCGATCAGCTGCGTCAGGATTACCCCTGTGAGGTGATCAGCGAACATCTGCCCTGTTTTCTGGATAATCCGCCATGTCTGAAATTGCGGGATGCTCCGCATGTTTGCTTTACGAAAGGCGGCTACGGCGCGCCGGCGGCGATTGATACGCTGGAAACTGTGCTGGCGCTCGGCGTAAAGAAGGTGATCGTCGCCGGCTTGTGCGGTGTTTTCGATCCCCGGGCGCAGGTGGGGGACGTTCTGATTCCGGCGCGGATTTACAGCGAGGAAGGCACGTCCAGACACTATGTGGAAAACTGCGAATGGGCGGGGGCAGATCCGGCGCTGTGCGCTTTTCTGCGTCAGGCGATGGCGAAAACGCTGCCGGTCAAAGCTTTGGATACCGTGACCACCGATGCGGTGTATCGTCAAACGATGAACAAGGAAGCCGCCTGGCGCGCGCTGGGCTGTGCCGGAGTCGATATGGAAGCCGCCGCCCTGCTTCAGGTCTGCGCAGTTTACGGCATTCCGGCTGCGGCGATGTTGTTGGCGTCGGACGGTTATCCGCTGCCTGAAACCAACACTGACTGGAGCTGGGGCAGCGTAAACTTCGCGGAGGTCAGAAAACGCTACATCGATCAGATCATTCAGGCCGGCGTGCAGCTGGGGAAAGAAATCTGAACTGCGGGATAACGAAAATTCCTGTTCCATCAACCTGTCTTTTTAACGCTTCGTTGTTTTTCCTGGAAAACGGCGAAGCTTTTCGTTTTTCCCGCGCGATTTCTGCTATACTGAAACTGGAAAATAAAGCGTGCAAAGATGCGCGGAAAGGGGCTGACATGATGATTCGCAAAGCGTTTAAAATGAAATTATACCCTGGCAAGGAAGCGGAGTACAAACGGCGGCATGATGAGCTGTGGCCGCAGATGAAGCAGATGATCCACGACTACGGCGGGCATGACTATTCGATTTTTCTCGATCCGGAAACGCTGACGTTGTTCGCAGTGCTGCAGATTGAGGACGAGGAACGCTGGGCGGCTTCGGCCCAGACGGAAATCTGCCGGAAATGGTGGGATTCAATGGCGGAACTGATGGAAACAAACCCCGACAACAGTCCGGTCAGTGTGGACTTAATCCCGGTGTTCTATTTGAAATAGTGGGAAAAGAGAGGATCAGAGCATGACGGAACGTCCTGATTTCTGATCCCAATATTCATAAGGAGGAAAGAATATGATGGCTTCATCAGAAAGATTTCAGCTGGCGGCTGCGGATTACGCGCTTCTGGGAGTCGATGTGGAAGCGGCGCTGAACACGCTTGCCGAAATTCCCATCTCCATTCATTGTTGGCAAGGCGACGATGTGATCGGCTTCGACGGTGCCGGAGCGGTTTCCGGCGGGATTCAGGCGACCGGCAATTATCCCGGCCGCGCGCGGAATTTCACGCAGCTGAAGCAGGATATTGAAACGGCGCTGCGCTTGATCCCCGGACAGCATCGGCTGAACCTGCATGCCAGCTATGCCGTGTTTGAGCCTGGCCAAAAAGTGGACCGCGATCAGTTGAAGCCGGAGCATTTTCAGCCGTGGATTGATTTCGCGAAGGAAAACGGACTGGGGCTGGACTTCAATCCGACGCTGTTCGGACATCCGCTGGCGGAGGCTGCGACCCTTTCCAGCGAAGATGAAGCGATCCGGCAGTTCTGGATCCGTCATTGTCAGGCCTGCATCAAAATCGCTGAAGCCTTCGCGGATCAGCTTGCGGACACAAGTCTGGTCAACATCTGGATTCCCGACGGATTAAAGGATATTCCAGCCGACCGGACGTCTCCGCGCGCCCGCTTAAAAGCTTCGCTCGATCAGATCCTGACGCTGGATTATGACCGTTCGAAGGTAAAAGTCGCCGTGGAATCGAAGGTGTTCGGCATCGGGATCGAAAGCTACACCGTCGGCTCGCATGAATTTTACATGAACTACGCCGCGCGGAACCAGCTGCTTTGCCTGTTGGATTCCGGGCATTACCATCCGACGGAAACGATCAGCGATAAAATTTCATCGATGTTGTTGTTCAGCGACGAGCTGGCGCTGCACATCAGCCGGCCGGTGCGCTGGGACAGCGATCACGTCGTGCTGTATGACGATGAAACGCGGCAGATCGCTCAGGAAATCATCCGCAGCGACGTTCGCCGGATCCGCATTGCGACCGATTATTTTGATGCCAGCATCAACCGCATCGCGGCCTGGATGATCGGCGTGCGCAGCGTTCAGAAAGCGCTGCTCAACGCCCTGTTAACGCCGCAGGCAACGCTGGCCGAGCTTCAAAGGCAGCGCCGTTTCACTGAGCTGATGGCGCTGCAGGAACAGCTGAAAATGGCGCCGATGGGAGCGGTCTGGGATGTATTCTGTCAACGTCAAGGCGTTCCGGGCGAGTCGGAATGGCTGAAGGAAGTACAGGACTATGAATGCCGTGTACTGGCAAAACGAGAGGAAGAGGAACAAGCATGAAATGTTTAGAAACACCCTGGATGCAGGGCATGATTCGGATGTGCGGCGACGGTTTCCGGCAAGGCTGGCACGAGCGCAACGGCGGCAATCTGTCATACCGCATTCCGCAGACCGAGCTTGAGGCAATTCGCGGTCAGCTGAGTTTTGACTCGCCCTGGCAGCCGATCACAGCGAAGGTGCCGGGGTTGGCCGGTGAGTTCTTCGCTGTGACGGGAAGCGGCAAATATATGCGCAACGTCGAGCTGAATCCGGCCGCCAATCTGGCGATCATTGAGATCAGCACCGACGGCATGCAATACCGGATTGTCTGGGGGTTGACCGAAGGCGGAAGACCGACCAGCGAGCTGCCGACGCATCTTATGAATCATGAGGTGAAAAAAAGCGTCACGCAGGGGAAACACCGTGTGATCTATCACGCCCATCCGGCCAACCTGATCGCCCTGACGTTTATCCTGCCTTTGGATCCCGCGGTTTTTACGCGCGAGCTGTGGGAAATGGCGACGGAATGTCCGGTCGTGTTTCCAGAGGGGTTAGGCGTGGTGAAGTGGATGGTGCCCGGCGGCCGGGCGATCGCCGAGGCCACGAGCGTGCAGATGGAGCAAGTGAACGCCGTTGTCTGGGCGCACCACGGCTTGTTCTGTTCAGGAACCGATTTTGATGAAACGTTTGGCCTGATGCACACGATTGAGAAATCTGCCGAGATTTTGATCAAGGTGCTTTCCGTCACTCCGCATAAGCGGCAGACGATCACAACGGAGGATTTCATCGCGCTGGCCGAGGATTTTCACGTCACACTGAACCAACAGGCGCTGCATCAAAACGACTGAGCGGAAGATAAAAAAAACGAAGTATTAGAACTTTGGTCAAAAATAAAATAACCAGCGACGCGACGTGTTGTTGAGCGTCTATGTGATTGATATCAGTGATGATGTAATGAACACGATGAAGTCTAATTATTATCGCCAAGCTGCTGAAGATCTACCCAACAAACTCTTAATTTTGCTGGATGATTCAGAAATCGTCAAATCGTATGGGTGTAAACTTGAAGATTTATGTACAGTGAGAACTGCGAGCGCAATAAAAGAAACATTAATCCAGAGATCATGTTTGTGAAGCGACAGGACAGTGATCGAAGACTTGGTAAACGCCCTGATCCACCGGGACTACATCATCCTTGGTAGTGAAATACACATTGATATGTATACTGACCGTCTGGAAATTCAATCGCCGGGTGGAATGTTTGAGGGAAAGCCAATTCAGGAATATGATATTGATGTTATCGGTTCGGTGTGCCGCAACCCAATCATTACCGACCTGTTCCACCACATGAAATTCATGGAACGCCGTGGCAGCGGATTAAAAAAGATATTGAATGAAACAGCAAAGCTCCCAGGATATTCTGAACAGCTGAAACCAGAGTTCTATTCTACGCCAACTGACTTTCGGATGGTTTTGAAAAATGTAAATTATGACTTGTTGACAACCCCACAAGATAACCAACAAGTCACCCCACAAGATAATCAACGAGTTAGCACAGAAAAAAAGATAATGATGTACTGTAAAGAGCCGCATAGTCGTAAAGAAATTGCCTTGCATTGTGGATATAAGGATGTCCGTTATTTTTCTTCCAGCTATTTGCACCCACTCATGGCACAGGGAAAATTGCTAATGACTATTCCAGATAAACCGAACAGCCGAAATCAAAAATATATTACAGCAATAGAAACTAAGTAATATAAAAATACGGAGCGCTATCTAAAAGGTTCTTAATCAAATTTGGGTAAAGACAAAAGGCAAGGCAGGATAAAGCTTTATTTAGCGCTTTATCCTGCCTGCTTCTTTGTATGGAACTTCTATGCCTACCCGAAACCGAGTAAGAGCAACATAAGAATGGTTATTATTTTTCAAAGGAAAACGGCTGTCCCTGCCGGATCATCAATCCACACTGTAATTTCCCGGGGATCAAAAATGGCAAGACAACAGAAACATCCGCAGTGCTGATCCTGGAGTCACTGCGCTTTGTGATTCGCGGAAAAAACATGACCTTTTTCAAGCTCATTCATGACGGGAATCCTCCGGCGTTTGTTTTTCTTCCTTCATCATCTGGCGGCATTGCTGGGGACTGAGCCCGAAGCGGTTTTTGAATACCCGGCAGAAATAATGCTGCGACGTGAAGCCACACTGTTCGGCGATTTCCCACATCAAATACGGCTCCGGGCTCAGCAGCATCGTCCGCGCCTTCGTCAGTCGTTTTTCGTTGATCAGTTCGCTGAACGTACAGTTGACTTCTTCTTTGATGATCCGCGACAGGTAGGATGCAGAAACGTGAAATTGTTCGGAGAGCTGATTGAGCGAAAACTCGCTGTCCGTCGCCCGGCGATCGATTTCCTGCAGCACCTGCGTGATCATCCGGCGGTCCTGATGCTGCGGGACCACGATCCGGGAGGTTGTGATCTCCTGCTGAAGCATCGCCGCGCAGCGATCCAGCACGGCGCTGAGCTGTTCCTCGGTGACCGGCTTCAGCAAGTAATCGACGACATGGTAGCGGCATGCTTTCTGCGCGTACTCAAAGTCGCTGTAACCGGAGATGATCACAAACCGCAGCCGCGGATCCTCATGGTAGCGCTCAATGACTTCCAGACCGCTGACTAACGGCATGTTGATATCCATGAAGACGATCGACGGCCGCAGCTGTTCGATCATTGCACACGCTTCTTCCCCCTGGGCCGCGGCGCCCACCACTTCCATATCCTTTCGGCAGTGGCCGATCATCTTGGTCAAGCCCCGCCGGGTCATCGCTTCATCGTCGCAAATCAATATTTTCCACATCATGATCCTCCTCAATTGCCGGAATCCGCACCGTAACCACCGTGCCCTGTCCGCTTACGCTGTCCAGTGTCAGTCCGTAGTCCTTGCCATAGGTTAAACGAATCCGCTGGTGGACGTTGACCAGGCCGAAGCCCAGACTGCTTTTTCCTGTGTCGAACGCCCGGCGCAGCTGGCCGAGCGTTTCGGAGTCCATTCCCACACCGTTGTCGATGACCTTAATTTCCACGTCCGCACCGCGGCGGCGCGCCTGAATCGACAGTGTGCACGGATGCGGGCACGGCTTGATGCCATGCGCAACCGCATTTTCCGCCAGCGGCTGCAGCAGCAGCTTCAACATTAACAACGATTGCGTTTCAGGCGAAGCTTCAATCGTGAAATCAAACTGATCCGCAAACCGCATTTTTTGAATTTCCAGATAATAGCGGACGTGATCCAGCTCGCGCGGCAGGGGGATGAACTCGTCGCCGCGGCTCAGGGAAATCCGGTAAAAGCTGGATAACGTGCTGATCAGCTGAAGCATGTCTTCGTCGTTGTGATCGTAAGCCATCCAGTGCAGCATATCAAGCGTGTTGTAGAGAAAGTGCGGGTTGATCTGAGCTTGCAAGATCCGCAGCTCGGCTCGACGTTTTGCTTTTTCCTGATCGATCAGCTGGTTCATCAGCCGCTGGATCTGGGCCGTCAGCTTGTTGAAGGAGCGGGCCAGCATCGCGATTTCATCGCCGCCCCGTTCTTCTGCCCGGATGCTCAGATCGCCGGTTCCGGCCTGGTCCATGGTGGCGCACAGCTGAGCCAGCGGGCGGCTGATCGTGCGGGAAAGCAGGATCGCCGCGAAGATCGTCACACCTAACAAGACGATCCACACGATTGCCAGCGTGCCCAATAAAGAATAGGTGTTCTGCATCAAGACGGAACGCGGCACCTGTGTGCATAAAAACCAATCCTCCGTCATCGGAATCGGCGTGAAGTAGAAAAACGAACTGCCGTCTGAGACATAACGGGTGGATACCGGCGGATCCACTTTCAGATGCTCGGCGAACTGCGCCAGTTTCGCGCTGCTCAGCGCTTCCGGCAGCACGGTGTAGTTGCGTCCCTCACTGTCCATAATCCACGATACCCCGTCATAGAAATCAATCCCCTGCGCCAGCTCCGTCAGCCGGTTGAGCGCGATCGCGCCGTTGATAAAACCATACGGCACGCCGTCTTTGCGCAGCGGATAACAGATCAGGGCGATCGGGGCGTTGTCGGTCTTGGAGGTGACCGGTTTGCTCAGAATAAACGGTTCATCGCCGGTCATCGCGCGTTCAAAATAATCGCGGCCGGATACGTCGATCGTCTTATCCTGGGCCACCCAGCCGATCCCATCGCGCATGCCGATGGCGAAGGTGCCCCATTGATTGCCATAGCGCTGTCCGACGTCAGCGTTGAGCGTTTCGACAAAGGGCCGGATGTTGTCAAAGTCCATCGACTGCACCGCCGGGCTGAGCGCGATGATTTCCAGTTCGCTGACACGCTGGGCCAGCCAGTCGCCAGCTTCGCGGGCTTTGGCGTCGAACAGCTGGACGCTGGTGGAGGAGACCAGCTGCTGATTGGCATGGGAAACGGTCAGGTACACAAGGCTCATCAGAACCGCAAAGGCGGCGGTGATTAGCGCGCTGAACGTGACGATCATTCGGGATTTAAATTTCATGGGGATCACCTCAGGTTGATAAAGTACAAATTTCCGAAAATTTGTGCAAATACAAACAAGTCCTGCCGGGCTATAATGCTAATGTAATCACAAATAAGTGATGTTGTCAAAGGGAGGAAAAAGAAATGAAGAAAGTAACTCTTTTGGCGTTAGCGGGCGTCATGGCGCTGAGCCTGACCGCTTGTTCGCAGAAGCCTGCGGAACAGCCGAAGACCAGCGACGAGCCGAAAACCGCGGACGTCAATACCGAAGCCGACGTAATCGTCTTGGGCGCCGGCGGCGCCGGCATGGCCGCGGCGATCACCGCGAAGGAAAACGGCGCGAGCGTTCTCGTGCTGGAAAAAATGCCGATGGTCGGCGGCAACACGCTGATCTCCGGTGCGGAAATGGCCGCTCCGGGCAACTGGCTGCAGGAAAAGGAAGGGATCGAGGATTCCGTCGATCTGTTCTATGAAGACATCATGAAGGGCGGCGACAATATCGCGGATCCGGAAGTCGTCCGGGTTCTGGCTGAAAATGCCCTGAGCGCTGCGGAATGGCTGCGCGACGACGTGCATGTTCAGTTCGAGGATAATATGTTATTCTTCGGCGGTCATTCTGTCAAGCGCAGTCTGGTTCCGCTGAACGCCAGCGGCGTAGAACCGATTCAGAAGTTAAAGGCTAAATGCGACGAGCTGGGCATCGAAATCCAGACCGATACGCCGGCAACCAAACTGATCCAGGACGAAGCGGGCAAAGTGATCGGCGTCGAAGCGCAGCATGACGGTCAGACCCTGACCTACACCGCTCACAACGGCGTGATCATCGCTACCGGCGGCTTTGGCTCCAATCTGGAAATGCGCAAGCAGTACAACCCGATGATGGATGAAAAAATCCTGTCCACCAACAGCGTCGGATCGACGGGCGACGGCATCACGATGGCGGAAGCGATCGGCGCGAAGCTGGTCGACATGGAATGGATCCAGACCTATCCGACCTGCGATGCGGAAACCGGACGCTTACTGTATGTCGGCGATGTCCGTCTGGACGGCCGTGCGATCTTAGTCAACCTGGAAGGCAAGCGGTTCGTTGAGGAACTGGAACGCCGCGACGTCATCTCCAAAGCGGTTACGGAAACCACCGACGGCTTCTCGTATCTGTTCTGGGATGAAGCTTCGATGGTCGCTTCCGGCGTCCGCGAGCAGCATCAAAACGAATATGATGATCTGATTGAACGCGGCATGTTGGTGAAAGCCGACACGATTGAAGAAGCGGCAGCGCATTTCGGCATCGACGCGGAAAACCTGAAAGCCACAGTTGCGAAGTATAACGAATATTGCGAAAAGGGCAAGGATGAGGAATTCAACAAGCGCGGCGATCTGATCGCCTTCGGCGAAGGTCCTTACTATATCATGAAGTCGATCCCGGCAATCCACCACACGATGGGCGGCATCAAGATTAATCCGGAAGCTCAGGTAGTCAACGTTGACGGCAACGTCATCGAAAATCTGTATGCGGCTGGCGAAGTAACCGGCGGCATCCACGGCACCAACCGTTTAGGCTCCGACGCGATTGCGGATATCATGGTCTTCGGCCGGATCGCAGGCGCTAACGCGGCAGCGAACAAATAAGCAAAAATTTAAGTTCAGCCGGTATTTTCTGAAAAGAAAACCGGTGATCAAGGAAATCAAAAGCCCCGTTCTTTCAGAAATGAAAGCTGCGGGGCTTTTATCTGTTATTCTTCCGCTCCTTGATCAAAGCACTGCCCGGAACCAAGGCATCCATAAAACAGAAACATGCGATTCCTAGCGTTGTTCTCAGCCTTCATCCTGCGCCAATATTAAAGCGAGTCAGTGCTATCCTTTTATTTCTATCAATCTAAGCGCCGCTTACAAACGGCTCAGCTCTTTGAGAATTTCCCGCAGCGCCGTCTGCACGTCCTGATCGCTTAACGGCCCCTCCGGCAGTTTGACGACCTGGTCAAAACCGAGAATTTCGGCCTGGGCAACCTGGGTTTCCGCCGGCGTCACTAAAATCGTGAGCATATCCTCATGATGTGCGATTGCCGCGGCCTGAGGCAGGGAACTGGGGGAGGCCGGGGACAGCGGTTTCTGCCGGAAGCAAAGCAAAGCGTCCGCGTGCCGCAGCCGCTCCCGGAAGCCAATCGTCGACATTAACGCCGCGACACTGTCCTGGCACTTTCCCTGCAGCAGCGCCTGGATCGTATAGCCGAGTCCGTGACCGGCGGCCGCGCCCGGTTCGGCCGCCGCGGAAGTTTGCTTCAGCCAGCGGATTAACGGGGAAGCCGGCACGGTGTTCCGGTATAAGTCCTGGGGATCGCACAGCGCGATGAACGTTAAGCCGCGCAGTGTCTTTTTTAATTCCTGGTCGTCCGCCTGAACGATCTCCCCCCGATCGTCAAAGATAAACTTCATCCCCAGCGCTTCCAGCATGCCCAATCCGCCGTCAGCCGGACCCAAGGGACTCAGCACAAGATAAAACCGGCGGCATCCCTGCGTCAGGGCATGAAGAATCATCGTGCCGTAAAGCCGCGAATCAGAAAGCCCATTCAGCTCGGAAAATTCCAGGATCGCATTGTTGCCCCGGACGGCGTAGCTGATTTTACGCGCGGATAGAGCAGGATCCGGAGGCAGCGTAACCCGCTGGCAGACCGACTGACCGATCAGCGCATCGACATAGCCCTGCGCGCCATCGCTTAAATTACAGGAAACCGACTGGCATTGGGATACCGGTATGAACGTCTGCAGGATCTCGGTAAACGCCCGGGCATCCCAGCCGTTGTCAAAGGGCTCAGCCGCCAGAACTAACCGCGGCCGCAGCGTCTGGCGCAGGAAGAAGCGCCCCTGCAGCTGAACCGGCTGATGATCGCTGGCCATCAGCGTAAACCCTTCTTTAAGAAAGAACGGCAGCGAGGCCAGTAAGACGATCACCTGGAGTTCGAAATGATGATGTTTTTTTGCATAGCGGCGGGCCTGGTGCAGCAGTTCGCTGGATACGCCTTCGCCCTGATGCTGCTGAACGACCGACAACAAGTCGATCTGCCAGCGCTGGGGATCGAGCGCCAGAAGACCGATGATCTGGCCGCCGTCATCCTCCGCCGCAAAGATTTCCCATTGCGGCCGGGGTTTATTCGGCACGACTTCCGAAACGTCCCAGCTGCACGCCTTGACGCAGGTCTGCCGCGGAGCGTGCAGCATTCGCCGGCTGGAATCGAAAAACTCTTGAATCTGCTGCCGCTGACCGGCAGGGTTATGACGAATTTTCATGATCTACCTCTTTTGGCTGTTATTCCCATTCTATCATAATCCGGACTCGGGGAAAATGTTCTTGACAGCGCTTTCAGAAAAAAACTGGATTTTCTTATTGTTCTCGATCAATGGATTGATTTCGTTTCAGCCAGGCTGCCCATTCTTCCTGCAGCCGCCGGGGGGCCTGACAAATACTTTCCTGCTTGCTCATAGAGGGTTTCTGCAGCACGAGCACATCGCGGAAGCCCGCTTCCAGCAACGCTGTTTTCGCAATTCCCAGCTGGCCGCATACCGCCAGCACCGGCACGTTGGCCGCCTGGGCATGGTGCAGAATACCTAAGGGAACCTTGCCCTGCAGACTCTGCGAGTCGATCCGGCCTTCACCGGTGATAATCAGATCGGCCTGGATCAGTAGTTCGTCTAACTGCATCCAATGCAAAAGCTGTTCCAGTCCGCTGCGGATTTCACAGCGGAACACTCCTTTTAACATCAAACCGCAGGCGCCGGCGGCGCCCAAGCCCGGCTGCGCGGCGAGGGAACAGTTCTGCCAGGTCTCCACTTTGCGCGTCAGCTGTTCGGTATTGCGGTCCAGCTGCGCGATCAGCGCCTCGTCCGCACCTTTTTGGCGGGCGAAGACCCGGGCCGCACCGTTGGTTCCGAATAAAGGATTGGTGACGTCGCACAGACAGATCAGCCGCACCACGGAATTGAATAATTCACAGTCAGAAAGATCCAGCGCTTCAATTTGATCCAGCGTCGCTCCGGTAGGCAGGAAGGATTTTCCGTGATGAAGAAACCGCACGCCCAGTGCCGCCGCGATTCCACAACCGCCATCGTGCGTGCCGCTGCCGCCTAAGCCGAGATAAATCGTTTGGCATCCCGCGTCCAGGGCAGCCTTGATCTGTAAGCCTGTGCCGTAAGTCGTCGCCAGCGCCGGATTGCGGGGATGGCATAAACCCAAGCCGCTGCACTGCGCTAGTTCGATGACCGCTTCCGCTTCTCTCCGGGCCCAGGCCGCGGTCAAAGGCTGCCGCTGCGGATCGCAGAAGGTTCCTTCCTGACGGAGAAATCCGCCGTTTTTTACAACGGCTTCGACTAAGCCTTCGCCCCCGTCGCTGATCGGCAGCACGGTTACCTCCACTTCCGGAAAAAGCTTGCGCGTGGTGGCAGCAATGCGTTCGCCGATCTCACTGCTGGACATACAACCTTTAAAGGAGTCGGATGCGACGATAATTTTCTTCATGATGGACCTCGCTTTTCTTATTGAATTTTTATTTATCCGGTTGCCTCTGTGCGAGCCATTCGGTTTTTAACAGCCGGTATTCGACCCGGTTTTTTAGTCTTCCCTCATGCCATACGCAATGGACATGCTCGGCTTCTTTGATCATCCCGCATTTTTGCATTACTTTTTCAGATCCGATATTTTCTTTGATACATCCTGCAGAAAGTCGGATAACGTTATCCTCCAGGAATGCGAATTGGATTACGCGATTTAAGGCTTCGCTCGCATATCCCTGATTCCAAAAAAGAGGCAATAAAAAATAACCGACGTCCGCAAGTTTGCCTAACGGCGTATTCTGCTTAATTGTGTAACCGATACTCCCCAACACCTCGGCGGTTGCTTTAGATTCAATATGGAAAAAAACGGTTTGCCGTTCAACTGCCTTCTGATCCCGCAGGCATTTCTGAAGATCAGCCTGCGCTTGTTCCAGCGAGCTTAGACGCATGCCCGGCAGATAAAACATTGTCTGGGGATCACTTTTCAGTTTTAAGATTGCCTGACTATCTTCAGCTGTATAATCTCTCAGGATCATTCGTTTTGTTTCCAGGCGAAGCATGACTATTCCTCCTTAAGGTTTAATTTCCAGCACGTTCTTTTTTTGATTATATCATTTTTTTATTCTTCACTAAATTCGATCTTGCCTTATCGAAACATTATTCTCGTATTAATGTTTGTTTTGATCATGTGCAGCCAACGAATGCGTTTAAATTCAGGCGTATCAGTAGGCAGAAATAAGAAAAACGGGTATGATAAAGCTAATCAGAGAAAAATGAAAGAAAGGACGAACAACCATGGAAAAAGCCTATGATTTTAAACTTAACGACAGCGAGGGCAACGAAGTTGCGCTGCACGACTTTTTAGGCCAGAAGGTCGTCGTTTATTTTTATCCCAAAGACAGCACGCCGGGCTGCACGAAGCAGGCCTGCAGCTACCGCGATCATTTCACGGAACTGGCCGCACGGAATCTCAAGGTGATCGGCATCTCCAAAGACTCCGCGACATCTCATCAGAAATTCATCGCCAAGCAGAGCCTGAATTTTACGCTGCTTTCCGATCCTGACCGCATCGCGATCGAAGCCTACGGCGTCTGGCAGGAAAAGATGATGTATGGCAAAAAGGTGATGGGGGTGGCGCGCACGACGTTCGTGATCGACGAGCAGGGAAACATCCTGAAACGTTTTGATAAAGTGAAGCCCGATCAGGATGTTGTGCAGGTGCTGGCGTTCATCGACGGATTGGAAGGACAGAATTAATTTTTCAATCCCGATTTTTATAACTTTCATCAGGATTATCGGTCTGGAACAATTTTGATTCCAGACTTTTTAAGTCGCTTCGGGGATGAAAAAGGCGCTGTTTTCAGCATAATTAAATAAGCAGGAAAATAACGGAAATGTAAGCGCTGTGATCATTTCTGTGACGAACATTGTCGAAATTAAAAAAATAAGGATATTATTCATTTCAGCATATTCACTTTTCCTAAAACATAGTATAATGATGATAAGCAAAGGAACAGGATGGGTGATCAGGATGAATAAGAAACAAACAAAGATCATCGGCAATACGCTGGTGGAAGAATATGCCGTGCCGCTGAAAACAGAGGAAAACGCGACGCTGCAGCTGTTGGAGTACGCTGACCGGATAGCGAATTTAGATGCGTTTATTGTGGATTATATTCGGCTGGAAGAACTTCAGATGTATTCGGAGGACCGGGGCATTCCAGTCTATACCGATGTGGAAAGTCTGGCGATCGTCAAGCATGATCTGGCGAAAGAGTCGATCCGCACCTGTTTAGTTAAGGGGTTCTACATGAACATTGATTTGTCGGTCATCGTCGATATGCAGTCAAAGACGATCCGCTTTAACCGCAGCCGGTTCAGCACGCTGAACACCGACGACATCATCGCCGCGGTGGCCGGGACGCCGCAGCTGTAATCAGTAAAACAGGACATTTCTGAAAGGAGATGTCTTTTCTTTTTGCGTGAAAAAAGGTAAACTAAGCGCTGGATAAAGGAGGAATCGCCTGTGGAAACAATGGAGTTAAAAACCGCGATTCTGCACAGCCTGGATATGAATCTGGGGATGCCGGTGGTATCGCAGGTGGAATTGGAACCGACGGATTTTTTGAATACCTATCTGGAAAAACGGCTGCAGCGTCTGGCCGGCAGCGAACATTGCCGCACCAGTACGACGGCCAGCATCGGCGGGGTCAGTCTGGATGAGGTATTGAAAGCCTCGGACTGGCAGGCATTTTATGAATTCACGCTGCAGCTGTTGGAAAAGTTGTTCAACTACCGCCAAAGCAACGGCGGCCAGAGCGCGGACGTCCTGTTCGCGCTGCTGGAAATCGACCGGCATTTAAGCTTATATGTCGGGATTCTGGATTACCGCAGCTCGTTGATTCATCATCTCAGCCAGGATGAGCGTCAGACCCGGCTGGAGCTGGTCGAGTATCAGACGACGCTGCCCGGCGCGTCGGCGGGGGTGAGCTTCGAGTTCTGCACGGATCTGTTTACCGGTCTGACGCAGCTGATCGAGAAGAAGGAAAAAGGCTTTACGCCGCTTTCAGAGCTGCTGCTGAACCAACAATTTGAAATGACGCCGAAGGAGAAGATCAAGGCGGCGCAGAAAATCGTGCAGGAAATTCATCCCAGCGACGATCTCACTGAAATGAACCGCCGGGTCGAATTCAAACAGAAAGTCGCGGAATCGCTGCAGGAAAAAGAGGAAGTCAACCTGGAAGAAGTCTTTGAGGAAATCTATGTCGACGATCCTTCAACGCTGTTTGAAGCGAAGGCGAAGCTGCAGGACCGCGGTCTGGATCAGCAGCGGATGGTCGTGACCAGCTCCGCCTACGACGCCAAACTGAAAAAGCAGAAGCTGGTGACGGACAGCGGGATATCGATCGTCTTGCCGATCGATTATATGCACGATCAGAGCCATGTGGAATTCATCACCAATCCCGACGGCAGTCTGTCCATTCTGCTGAAAAACATCACGCATATCTATGATAAATAAAAGCGAAGGACGCCGGAACTAACTTCGGCTTGGAAAAATGCAGGGCAGAAGGGATTCAAGAGGAATCCCCGGATCATTTCAGCCGGCCTTTTCCGGGCTGGCGGCGAGGGTCGTTCAAGGTTGGAAAAAGGAATAAATGTAAAAAGTTACACTGCAAAATGTAAAAATTCTCTTTTGATCAGAAACATAGCGATTTCCGTCTTGACAACCGATTCAGTTTCGCTTAAACTGAATCCATATTCAAAATTCAGTGAACAGGAGAGTAGCTTAAGATATCCATCAGCGAGCCAAAACAGAGTGAAAGTTTGGCGGCACTGTCGAAAGCGAAGCGCACCTGGGAGAAGTTCAGATGAAAAAAGTAGTCTGAAACGTGAGTCTGCGTTAACGAACGAGGGGGTCGGAACAGTGGTTTCCGGCAACTAGGGTGGTACCGCGATGTGAGTCGTTCCTAGATTAGAGGAACGGCTTTTTTGTTTGGAAAAGAGGGGTAATATGAGAAAGATGAAAAACACGTTGATCCTGGCCGTTATGATTTTCTGCCTGTGGATCACAACCGGATTGTCGCTGGCGGCTGAGGAGGAACAGCCGGCTCAGGGCAATCCCGCCAACCGGCTGGAGGAAATCCTGCAGCGGGGCAAACTGATCGTCGCGACGTCGCCGGACTTTGCGCCGCAGGAGTTTATCGACGATTCCAAGAAAGGTCAGGAGCAGTATGTCGGCTCGGATATCCTGATGGCGCAGTATATTGCCGATCAGCTGGGCGTCGAGCTGGAAATTCAGGCGATGGACTTCGCGATGGTGCTCAGCTCGGTCGATCTGGGCGAAAGCGACATGGCCATCAGCGGCTTCGGCTGGAAGGAAGACCGCGAGGATTCCTTTGAATTATCCGACGGGTTTAACAAAACCGGAGAAGCGGCCTGTCAGGGGCTGATGATCCGCCGCGCGGATGCGGAGAAGTATCCGGATCTGGCCAGCTTCGACGGGAAACTGATCGCGGCGCAGGCCGGCTCGCTGCAGGAAAACTATGTGCAGACCCAGCTGCCGCAGGCGACGCTGGAAACGATCACGTCGATGGACATCGGCATTCTGAGCTTAACTACCAACAAGGTGGATGCGCTGGCTTCCGACTGCGACGTGGCCAAAGGCTATGTATCCAAGGACAATTCGCTGATCTTAGCGGATGCGCGCTTTGATACGACGCTGGAAGATCAGCACGCCGGCAATGTGCTCGCCGTCAAAAAAGGTGAAACCGAACTGATTGCCGCGATCAACAACATTATTGCGGACATCAACGAAAAGGGTCTGTACGAACAATGGAAAAACGAAGCCAAGACGCGGGCTTCCGAGCTGGGCATTGAATTCGACGGCTCCGAAGGCGTGGCGAAGAAGTCGCCGGGCGTCATCCAGGTCTTCCAGGAGAATTCCGGCATCTTCATGAGCGGCTTGTGGGAAACCTTGAAGCTGGCGGCAATCACCGTCTTCTTCGGTACGATTTTCGGGGCGCTGATCGCGATCATCAAGCTGTCAAAGAATCCGCTGCTGAAATTCATCACGGTGGTGTATGTGGAAGTGCTGCGCGGCACGCCGATTCTCGTCCAGCTGTATATCTTCCGCTTCTTCTTGCCAATGGCCTTCCCGTGGCTGAACCTGTCGAAATATGCCTGCGTCGTTATCGCGCTGGTCTTCAACAGCTCCGCCTATGTCGCGGAAATTATCCGTTCCGGCATCCAGGCCGTGGACAAGGGCCAGAGTGAGGCGGCCAAGAGTCTGGGCATGTCCAATCGGCACATGATGATGAAAATCATTCTGCCGCAGGCGGTCAAGAATATTCTGCCGGCGCTGGGCAACGAGTTTGTCACGATGATCAAGGAAACTTCGCTGGCTTCCACCTTCTATATCGGTGAACTGATGTATACGCGGACGCTGTTAATGAGCACGAAGTTCTATGCCTGGCAGCCGCTAATCATCATCGCCGCGATCTACTTCGTCGTGACCTTCGTCTTGTCGAAGGGCATTCAATATATGGAAAAGAGGATGAGCGTCAGTGATTAATGCAGGAGAAAAATTAATTGAAGTTAAAGATCTGAAAAAGAATTTCGGATCGCTGGAAGTTTTAAAAGGAATCAACGAAACAATTCATAAGGGCGAGGTCGTTTCGATCATCGGCCCGTCCGGCAGCGGCAAGTCGACGTTTCTGCGGTGTCTGAACCTGCTGGAAAAGCCGACGAGCGGCCAGGTTATCTTTGAAGGCGTGGACATTGCCGACAAAAAGATCAACATCGATCACCACCGCCAGAAGATCGGCATGGTGTTTCAGCACTTCAACGTTTTCCCGCATTTAACAGTGCTGGAAAATATCACGATCACTCCGACGCTGGAAAAGAAGGTTCCGCAGAAGGAAGCTGAAGAAAAAGCGATGAAGCTGCTGAAGCAGGTCGGTCTGGAGGACAAGGCGCACGAATATCCGCGCAAGCTTTCCGGCGGTCAGAAGCAGCGGCTGGCGATCGTGCGGGCGATGGCGATGGAGCCGGACGTCATGTTGTTCGACGAACCGACCTCGGCGCTCGATCCGGAAATGGTTAAGGATGTTCTGGAGGTTATCCAGCAGCTGGCCGAGGGCGGCATGACGTGCGTGATCGTTACGCATGAAATGGGCTTCGCCCGTTCAGTCAGCGACCGTGTGCTGTTTATGGATGAGGGCGTGATCGCCGAACAGGGCAGCCTGGCGGAAATCTTCGATCACCCGACGCATCCGCGGACGATTGAATTCCTGAGCAAAGTGCTTTAAGAAACAGACGTTTTTGACAGGATCAGGACAGGGCCTGGGGCAAACCAAAAAAAAGGAATACCCCGCAGCTGCAAAGACGAAACTAAAAACGGAGGTGCCTCAATGAAAACAACCTTTCAGTACGATCATTACTATACTTATTCCGAGCTGACCGAAGCGCTGCAGACGCTGGTCAAAAACCATCCGGATTTACTCACGATGGAATCGATCTGTAAGAGTGAAAAGGGCCGCGACGTGTGGGCGCTGACGCTGACTAATAAGCAGACGGGCGATCCGCTGGCAAAGCCGGCGTTCTATATCGACGCCAATACGCATGCCGGGGAAGTGACCGGTTCGATGGCGGCGCTGCATACGCTCGACGTCTTATGCACCAACTATGGCGAAGACGCGCAGCTGACGCGGCTGGCGGACACCCTGACGTTCTATGTCATCCCGCGGATCAGCGTGGACGGCAGCGAGGTGTATCTGACTTCGCCGTATGACCTGCGTTCAGCTGACCGGCCGTATCTGACGCCGGTGCAGCAGCCGGGTTTGGTGCCGGAAGACATGGATCAGGATGGCGTGATCCGGATGATGCGGATCAAGGACAAGCATGGCGCCTGGAAGATCAGCAAGGCGCACCCGCAGTTAATGGAAAAGCGCAAGCCGGACGAGCGGGAAGGCGAGTTCTACACAGTCGTCAGCGAAGGCGTGCTGAAGGGCGCCAACGGCAATGAGATTCAGCCGGCTCCTACCTTATGGGGTCTGGACTTCAATCGCAACTATCCGTTCGGCTGGTTCCATGAATCCCGCCAGGCCGGCGCCGGGGCGTATCCGTTAAGCAATCCGGAAAACAAAGCGGTGGTGGATTTTGTCTTAGCTCATCATAACATCGGTGCGGTTGCCACGCATCATACCAGCGGCGGCGTGATCCTGTACCCGCCGGGAACCCGTCCGGAAAAGAGCGCGGATCCTGACGATATGCGCAGGCTGCGCGAAATCGCGGCAATGGCGACGGAAGAAATGGGCTATCCGGCAATTAATATTTTTGATCATTTCATGACGGATCAGGAAAATTATTCTTCCGGTGCGTTTGACGACTGGTGCTTCCAGGATCAGGGCATTCCTGCCTATACGCTGGAGCTGTGGAACCTGTTGGAACGAGCCGGCTGCAAGATCGACTGGGACCGCCGCGACGCCAAGAGCGAAGCGGAATGTCTGGATACGATGGCGAAGGTGCTGGCATGGTGCGCGGAAAACGCTCCGGAAAGCATGGAAGCGTGGACACCGTATCAACATCCGCAGCTGGGACTGGTCGAAATCGGCGGCCTGAATCTGAAATTCACAGAGGAAAACTGTCCGAATGCCTTCTTATTGCAGGAAGTGGAAAAAACGACGAAGTTCTGTCTGCGCTACGCTCAGTCGCTGCCGCAGCTGGCGATCGACAAGACAAACGTGAACTGGCTGGGCGCGGATCTGGCGGAAGTGACCGTCACGATTTCTAACGATGGCTATCTGCCGACCTATTTAAGCCGGGAAGCAAAGCTTCTGGGCACGGCCAGACCGGTCAAGGTTTCGCTGCAGGGGCAGATTGAGAGCTTCATCGCCGGGCATGCGATTATGGAAATCGGCGATCTGGAAGGCTATTCCGGCGTCAACGCCGAGTATCGTTCCTGTGAAGTCACCACCGGCGCTCACGCGCCGCTGACGCATACACTGCGCTGGCTGGTGCAGGCGCGCAAGGGGGCGGAGATCACGATTACCGCATTCCAGCCGAAAGCTGGCCGTGCGGTTGTGAAGCTTGTGTTGTAAATGGCCGCCGACTCGAATTTAAAAATCCGAAGCAACAGGGGAAATTGACGGGAGCACCGCCGATTTCTCCTGTTTTATTCTTGCGATTGGATTGCTTGATGATTTCGTTGCAAGAAACTTGATCTGTGATAAGATTAAAAGAATCAGGAAGGATGAGTTCATGAAACAAATCAAAAAAGAACCGCAGGCCCCGCGTCTGCCGCTGGCATTAGAAACCGTTGTGCTGACGTCCGCGCTGGCCGCTCAGGAAAAATTGATCGGCTTGGAAATCAACGACGATCTGTGGCCGGAAGAAAAAGCGCTGGGGAAGGAATTCAGCGAGTGCCGGCTGACGAAAGTGACAATGGCGGCGATCAGCGAGAAGACTTATTTTGTCGACGTGATTTTCGATCATTGCGATTTTTCCAACTGTCAGCTGAGTGAAAGCACGCTGCGGCGGGTTGTGTTCGATCATTGCCGCATGACTGGCGCGGATCTGTCGCGCTGCGTGCTGCAGGACGTCGTATTTCTCAACTGTGCGCTCGATTATTCCAACTTCGCGTTTTCCAGCTTTAAGAGCTGCCGCTTTGCGGACTGCATCTGCACGCAGTCTTCGTTCAGCGAGGGAAAGTTTACGGCCTTTGAAATCCAGCGGTGCAAGCTGGATGAAAGTGAGTTTTTCCACAGTCATCTTAGCGGCGTCGATCTGTCGACCTGTACGATTGAAGGCATCGCGCTGTGCGGGGATGAGCTGAAGGGCGTGATCGTCAATCCGTCGCAGGCAGTGGATCTGGCCCGGGTTCTGGGGATTGTCATCAAGGAAGAATAAAGAAACTTTCGGCTTACACAAATATTTCACAATTCATCCATGTTCCTCACACATGAGGGGGATATAATGTAGACAATCAAATGAGAGTTTGATTAATTTCTTTCCCCCGTTAAGCCAGACTCCCTGGCAATAGAAAAATCATTCCTGATGGAATGGAAATAGAAAGGCGCCCGGTAAGCGAATTTCTATTTTTTTTTTGCTTCCATTTTACTTTTATTGAGGAATAGGTTGTTGCAGTCAGCGGCGGATGAAAGAATACCGGCGGTTGCCTCTTTCGATTCGCGCATCTGTTTTCTGTAAATGAAAAAGCTCAGAAGATCAACAGGCGATCCTTTTTCGATCGCTGTCATCATCAAGCCCGGACGGGGAGAATTGGGCCGCGATAAAACGGGGACTTTTCGGACGGGTGACGAAACTGTAAGTTGGCTGTAAGCTCAAACGATGGAGGATTGCGGTCAACTCTCTTATAATGAAGCCAGAAATCAAGGAGGAAAGGCTTCATGAAAAAAAGAACAGGATGGCTGCTCATCAGTTTAGGTCTGGCGGCAGGCTTGCTTTGGTGGTTTAAAAAACAAAAGGAAGCGGACGATGATGATTAAGAATCTGCGCTGGCTCGCCGCGATGATGTTCGTTTTCGGCGGCATGAGTCTTTGCCTTTTGGATCGGTACAATCCGATGCTGAATTTGATCACGGATATTCTGCACCAGGGCAGCCGGCTGATGCTTCGCTGAACTGCCGCGGCTGGAGCACCAATGCGGTCACGGCGTCCGGGCTTAAATCCACTGCGAAATCAGGACTGGCTATTCAGTCCTTTTCAATTTTTCCGATCCCGCGATCAGGATGTAATCCGCGGGGCAGCGGATCGTTAGGAAATCGGAATAATTATTTTTCAGGCTGAAATATAATTTCAGTTCCGGCGCCGCGGGAACACAAATCCGACCAATCTTTGTAGCCCTTAAGCCTAAGTTCTAAGGATGGAGTAAAACAGGCTTATTTGAGGGAATTATTACCATAGTCGAACGAGTTTCGTCCCGGAAAGAGATTGCGGTTCCGATGCCCCTATGCTAGAATTATTATAATAGATATCAGGCAGAGATAAAAACACTCCCCTAATTCTTTAAGCAGTTCAGACAACTGGTTGGAAATCTTAAAATTAACAATTCGTTTTCGATTTCTGGCGACAGTCCAAGCAAGGCGGATGAAGCGGGGGAATAAAGATGACTTCACAAAAAATAATCCTGATCGTAGAAGATAATGAAATTAACCGGGCGATGCTGCGCGGAATTTTAGAGTCGGAATATAAAGTCCTGGAAGCGCCGAATGGGTTAGAAGCGCTGAAAGTGCTGAATGATCAGAAAGATAACGTTTCCCTGATCTTATTGGATATCGTGATGCCGGTCATGGACGGCTATACGTTTTTGTCGATCCTGAAAAACGATCCGTCAATTTCCTCGATTCCGGTCATCGTTGCGACGCAGAATGATAACGAATCCGATGAAGTGGCCGCGCTTTCTCATGGAGCGACGGATTTCGTTGCCAAACCGTATCGGCCGCAGATCATCCTGCATCGCGTCGCCAGTATCATCAGCCTGCGCGAAAGCGCTGCGATGATCAATCAGTTCCGCTACGACCGGCTGACCAGTCTTTACAGTAAGGAATTCTTTTACCGGCGGGTGCGCGAGGAGCTGCAGGCACATCCGGATCGGGAATATGATATGTTGTGTTCCAATATCGAAAACTTTAAATTGATCAATGATATTCTGGGCGTACCGGCAGGCGATCAGCTGCTGATCAGCGTTGCCGAGATGATCCAGGAAAAAATCGGAGAGCACGGGATCTGCGGCCGGTTGAGCGCCGACCAGTTTGCCTGTCTGATCCGCCGTCCGCAAGCCTATCCGCAGGAATATTTTATTCACGCCAACAGTGAGATCAACACGCTGGCGAACATGCAGAACGTTGTTGTGAAGTGGGGTGTTTATGTCATTCGCGACAAACAGGTGTCGGTGGAACAGATGTGCGACCGGGCCTTATTGGCGGTGCGCCGGATCAAAGGACAATATAACAATTACGTCGCAGCCTACGACGATACGCTGCGCAATAAGCTGCTGCGGGAACAGGCGATTACCGACAGTATGGAAGCTGCGCTGAAAGAACGGCAGTTTGTGATTTATCTTCAGCCGAAATTTCAGATTAAAGATGATCAGCTGGCGGGCGCCGAGGCGTTAGTGCGCTGGAATCATCCGCAATGGGGGTTTCAGTCGCCGGCGGAATTTATTCCGCTGTTTGAACGCAACGGATTTATCACCAAACTGGATCAGTATGTTTGGGAACAGAGCTGCGCGGAGCTGCATCGGTGGGATCAGGCGGGATATCCGCAGATTTCAGTTTCGGTGAACGTGTCCCGGGCCGATATCTACAACAGCGATTTGATCGACTTTTTGACTCGAATCCTGAAAAAGTATGAGCTGCAGCCTTCCCGGCTGCATTTGGAAATCACGGAAAGCGCCTATACCGAAAATCCCGGTCAGATCATCGCGACGGTGGAACAGCTGCGGACGCTGGGCTTCGTGATTGAAATGGATGATTTCGGCAGCGGGTATTCGTCGCTGAATATGCTGAACCAGCTGCCGCTGGATATTCTAAAGCTGGATATGAAGTTTATCCAGAATGAAACCGCCAAACCGACGAACCAGGGAATTCTGCGGTTTATCATGAGCCTGGCGCGGTGGATGAATTTAAGCGTCGTTGCGGAAGGCGTGGAAACCCGGGAACAGTTGGAACGGCTGCGGGAAACCGGCTGCGATTATGTGCAGGGCTATTACTTTGCCCGGCCGATGCCGTGTGAGGAATTTGAAAAGCTGCTGCGGAAGCAACACGAGCAGGCGTCGAAAAAATCGCTGGAAAATTCGCTGCCTCTGCCCGATCAGCAGAAGCCGATGCTTTTGTTAGCGGATGGGGACGTCCGGTATTGTGAAGAAATGCGCGGCGTCTTGAGTCAGCAGTATCTTGTTCAGTGCGTTAGCGACGGTCAGAGTGTATTGCAGTATTTGGATATGTACGCCAATCAGATCCGGCTGATTATTTTAAGCCTGGACTTAAAGGACCCGGAGGGGATCGACGTGCTGAAAACGCTGCAGCACCGCATTGAGGTTCGCGATATTCCGATCATTGCGACCGGTTATTGGGATGATCAATGGGAGGAAGCGGCGCTGGATATCGGCGCGGATGATTTTGCGGGCAAACCGCACACCCCGATGAGTTTATGGAAACGCGTGCAGCGGACGCAGAGTCTGAGCGTTTTGCGGCAGCAGGAACAAATTCTGCGCGAGGAAGCTTACCGCGATTATTTAACCGGGTTGTTAAACCGCCGCGGCTTGTCTGCGGTTTGCCAGGCGCTGCGGCAGGATGACGCGCCGCTGGCGCTGTTCCGGTTTGATCTCGATAATTTGAAAAAAGTCAACGACCAGCTCGGCCGCGATCAGGGGGATCAGCGGATTCGTCAGTTCAGCCATCTGCTGCGTTCCCATTTCCGGCAGAGTGATATTCTGGCGCGGCTGGGGCAGGATGAATTCATCGTCGTCATGAAGAAGACGGCGCGCAAGGAAGCGGTCGTCAGAAAAGGGGAAGCGTTGGGGCAGGCGTTTGTCGAAGCCGGGTGGAATCAGGATGTGCCGCTGACGGTTTCCGCCGGCATCGCGATGTGGGATCTGAGTGAAACGCTCGACGAAGTCTTGGCGCGGGCGGACAGCGCGTTGAAATGCGCGAAGGTCGGATGTCAGAGCCGCTGCCGTTTATGGGAGGAAGCGAATGTATGGGGGATCAGGAGCGAAATTGTGAAAAAATAGTGCGGGCTTTCTGCAATGCCTGGTTTGAAACACAGGACGTCGGGAAAACCGCCGGTTTTCTCTGCGCGGACATTGATTTTATCGGAACCGGCGAACAGGAATTTGCCCGCGGACTGGATGCGATGCGGGCCTATATCATCACGGATATTCAAGAGCTGGATGAGCCGTTTTCAGTTGCTTTTCCCGTGATGAAATGCCGCCTTTTACAAGTGGATTTGGGTTCTGTTTTTACTGAAATGATTCTTCAAAACTCCCAGTATGCCTGGCATCTTCGGGGGTTTTTTATCTTGCGGCGGCAGCGCGAGGGGTGGCGGATCTTAAGTCTGCATTTTGCCGAGCCGGGCCGCAGCCAGCAGCGGGGCGAACACTATCCGCAGACGCTGGTCGTGGAACGGCTGCGCCGTCAGCGGGAGGAGCTGCTCAACGACACGCTGCCGGGCGGAATGATGGGCGGCTACATAGCCGAGGATTTTCCGTTTTATTTCATCAATGATCAGATGCTGGCCTATTTGGGGTATCAGGATGAAGCGGAATTCATCGCGGATATCCAGGGAAAGATTATCAACTGCATGCATCCGGATGACCGCCGGCGTGTCGATGCGGAAGTGATCGCCCAGCTGGAAACCGGGGATGAATATACAGTCGAATACCGGATGAAGAAACAGGACGGCAGTTATATCTGGGTTCACGACTTGGGCCGGCGGCTGTTGGCGGAGGATGGACGTCCGGCCATTTCGTCGGTGTGCTACGACATCACCGCCCAAATTCAGGCGCAGGAAGAAGTGCTGCGCTTATACAATAACATTCCCGGCGCGGTTTTCCGCTGCCGCTATGATGAGAAGCTGAGTCTAGTCAGCGCCAACGACGGCTTGTTTGATTTCATCGGCTATACCCGTGCCGAATTTGCCGAGCTGGGTAATCAGCTGGCGGCGATTATCGAACCGGAGGATTTGCCGGATGTCGTCAGGCGGCTGCGCGAACAGCTGCGGCAGGCTAAGACGATCCATATTGAAAACCGGCTGCGCTGCAAGGACGGCAGCGTGAAGTGGGCTTCAGTCAAAGCTCAGCTGTTCATGGAGAACGATGAATCCTTTTTTGACTGTGTCTTCATCGACATCACGGAGGAAAAGCAGCTGCGCCGACGTGAAAAAGAACTCTATGAGCGGGAGCTGCGTTATTTCGTGGAAGCGGCGAGCGGCAATCAAAGCGGGCAGGGCCGGCTGAACGTGACTCAAAATCTTTTGGAAAGTTATTTGACAACGGCGAATTTCGCCGTCGCCCAGGTGGGCGACAGCTATGATCAGGTGATCGCGCAATTCGCGCACTCCTCCATGGATCCGGACACCGGCCTGCGGATTGAGAAGCAAATGCAAAGAGAACAGGTCCGGGCGGATTATGCCGTCGGCAAGAGCGCATATCACTTCGAATTTCTGCGCAGTACGCGCGAGGGCGCGTTCTGGAGTCATACGACATTCCATTCCTGTCTGAATCCGGAAACCGGGGAACTTATTCTCTTTTTCTATACGCTTGATATCACGGAGCAGAAGCTGCAGGAACAGCTGCTGGATCAGATCGTCAGCCTGAATTACGATATCATCGCAGAAATTGACGCGCACAGCGGACAACTGCGGATTCATGCTTCCAATGATCCGATGGTTCCGGCCGAGGATCAGTTTTCACTGGCGATTGAACAATTTGCCAGCCGTTATGTCAAACCGGAATTCATTGCGGAATATCGCCGTCAGCTGGATCTGGACCGCATGAAACGCACGCTGGCCGAACAAGGCCCGTATACATTCTCGGTGGAAATGCAGGATGATCAGGGGCAGACCCGCGTCAAAGTCTATAAGGTTTTTTATCTTGACCGTCAGCTGGAGCGTCTGTGCGTCACGCGCAGCGACGTCACCGAAGTCGTGCGTCAGGAACAAACGCAGAAAGCGGAGCTGGCAGCCGCGCTGAATGCCGCGCAGCAGGCGAATGCGGCAAAGACAGATTTTCTATCGCGGATGTCGCATGAGATCCGGACTCCGATGAACGCAATTCTGGGAATGAGCGCGATCGCCGCCCAATCGCTGAACGATCCGGGCCGGGTGGGCGAGTGCATCGAAAAAATTCAGCTGTCCTCGCGGTTTTTACTCGGCTTGATCAACGACATTCTCGACATGAGCCGGATTGAAAGCGGCAAGCTGCTCCTGAACAACGGGCCGCTGCTTACACGCAGGCTGATCGAAGGCGTCAGTACGCTGTGCGCCGGTCAGGCCGCGGCCAAGGGCGTTCGTTACCGGTGTGTTGTCGATCCGTCGCTGCAGGCGGAATACACCGGCGATTCAATGAAGCTGCAGCAGGTTTTGGTCAACATTCTAAGCAATGCGGTGAAGTTTACGGATTCCGGCGGCGAGGTTGTCCTGCGCGCCAGCCAGGTTCAGGCGAAAAAAGAGAATGCCGTGGTCCGGTTTGTGATTCGCGATACGGGCGTCGGCATCAGTCCGGAATTTCTGCCGCATCTGTTTGAGCCCTTTTCACAGGAGTCGACGGGGACGACCGCGGCGTATGGCGGCAGCGGATTGGGACTGGCGATCTCCAAAAGTGTTGTCGATCTGATGGACGGACGCATCAGCGTGCGTTCAGAAAAAGGAAAAGGGACGGAATTTATCATCGAGGTCAAACTGGGTGTTGTTTCCTCCGCGGCAGAAGTCTGCGGCTGGAATTCGGCTGATGCCGCTTCAGTGAATCAAAATCCGCGGGATCTGGATTTTACCGGCCGGCGGATTCTGTTGGCCGAAGACAACGCGATCAATACCGAGGTGGCGGTGCTGCTTTTGCAGACTAAAGGTTTCATCGTCGATACCGCGGAAACCGGCGAACAGGCGCTGCGGTGTTACGAGGCCTCCAGCCCGTATTCCTACGACGCCATTCTGATGGATATCCGGATGCCGGTAATGGACGGTCTGAGCGCTGCCGCCGCGATCCGCCGCTGCTCGCGTGCGGACGCTGCGCAGATTCCGATTGTTGCGATGACAGCCAACGCCTTTGACGACGATATCGCTAAGAGTCTGGCGGCGGGGATGAACGCGCATCTGGCTAAGCCGATCGACCCGGATTTGTTATATCAGACGCTCAATGATTTAATCGGGAACAAGGAGGAAAACCCATGGCGGACGTTAAAATAATCATGGAAACTTACGGCGTGAATTACGCGCTGACAATGGAACGGTTTATGCGGCAGGAAAAGATGTATGTGCGAATCCTGGGCATGTTGTTCAAGGACGAAAGTCTGGGGGATCTGCGGCGGGCGCTGCAGGCGGAAAATCTGGACGGAGCCTTTCAGGCGGCGCATACGCTGAAGGGGGTATCTGGAAACTTGGGGTTAACGCCGTTGTATGAGGCGGTCTGCGACATCGTGGAACCGCTGCGGCATGGGGAAAAGCGTTCTGATTATCCGGCCATGTTGGAAAAGATCGAGGAAGAATTCGCGAAGGTCAGGCAGATGCACGAAGAACTGACTGCGTGTCAATTATGAAAAGCAATTCCGCGGCTCTGTTTGTCCGCACAGCTGCCGCACAATGGCAGCCGTTGAACAAAACGGCGCAAAGCCGGAATCAGGATCCGGGTTTCACGGAATGGCTGGGGCAGGCCGACAATAACGAAAAACCGGCAGTCTGGCAAAATCCCCGCACCCAGACAAGCTACACCGCGGAAATCCAGACGTTAGAGATTGCCGGGGAGGCCGTGACGCTGCTGACGCTGACGCCGGAGGTTCCGGCTTTTTCCGCAATGATGGAGAAGCTGTGGGGAGCGGTTGCCTGCGGCTTGGTGGTCTGTCAGATCGACAACGCTCAGCCCTTGTATGTCAATGCGGCTTACCAACAGATGTTCGGCGCGCCGGCCGCGGATTTTAAAGCGGCAATGGAAGTTGTGCATCCGCAGGACCGGCTGGCTTTGCAAAGCGCGCTGGCGCAGCTGCGGGATCAACGCGGCGCGCTCCAGCACAGTTTCCGCGTCTGGGATGCGGTGCGGAAAACGTATCGCTTTATCCGGATCGACGCCTCCATCCGCACTTTGCCGCAAACCGGCGCGGTACTGGTGGCGCTGCTTCAGGACGTCAGCGAACAATTCACCTTACAGACGCAGCTGAACACTGCCAATCAGAAAATGCAGGAGATCATCAATGCGATTCCCGGCGGTGTGGCCATTTACAAAGTAACGGATATTTTCGAAACGGTTTATTTCTCGGACGGCGTTCCGGCGTTATGCGGATATACTGCCGAGGACTATCATGCGCTGAGGCTTCAGGATGCCGCGCTGCGAATCTATGCGGAGGACAGCGAGCGCGTCGTGGCCCGGGCGATGGAGGTTGTGCGCACCGGCACTCCGGCGACTTTGGAATTCCGCAAGGTGCACCGCGACGGGCATCTGGTCTGGGTGCGCGTCCAGATCAGCGCCCTTGGCGAGGACGAGGGACATCCTCTGCTTCACTGTGTTTTCCACAATATTTCTGATTTGAAGGAAGCCCAGCTGCAGATGAATCATCTGGTCAATTCCATCCCCGGCGGAATCGCCAGCTACAAAGTGGAGAACAATGTTTTTATTCCAACGTTTTTCTCCGACGGCGTGGCGCAGCTGACCGGCCACAGCCCGCAAGAATTCCAGGCCATCACCGGACAGAACGCAATGCTTGCGATCTATCCGCCGGATCGTGAACGCGTGGAAAAAGCGGCGCTGCAGGCGTTAGTCAGCGGCGAGGTGCTTGACGTTTCCTACCGCAGCCCGCACCGCGACGGCTCCCTGATCTGGATTCATCTCAACGGGCGGCGGATGGGGCCGCGCGCGGAGGTATCCCAATTCTACGCGGTGTTTACCGGCATGTCCGCGGAAACACGACTGTATCAAAGTATTGCCGACGAATCCTCGGATGGAATCTATGTGATCGGCAAGCATAATTATGAGCTCTATTATGTCAGCGACAACCACCGGATCTTTGCCAAGGATCAGCAAGCTGGCGGGCGGAAATGCTACGAGGTGCTTTTCGGCAAAAAGCAGCCCTGCGCTTTCTGTACGCTGAAAAGCCATGCCGCAGACAATGAGGAACACGAAATGTCTGTCGATCAGCCTGACCGTTTCTATGCCACACGCTTCCGCGAAACAGATTGGAATGGGATTGAGGCCTATATCAAGCATGTTCGGGAAATTACCGGGGAGGTTCGGGTGCGCCGGGAAAATGAACGGCTGGCGCAGTATTTCCAGACGGTCGTCAAAAATCTGCCGGGCGGTGTGACCGTGATTCAAAGCCGTCAGGCGGGACAGCTGGTGCCGGAATACATTTCCGAGGGTTTCGCGGAAATGGCCGGTATGAGCTACACGGCGATGTGCCAGGCAATTCAGCAGGATTTTACCGCGAATATTCATCCGCAGGATCGGGAAATGGTCCGCGGCCAGCTGCTGCGGTTCATCGCGGAGCGCCAGCCTCAGGGTGAAATCGTATTCCGCATGCTGAAACAAGATCAAAGTCAAATCTGGGTCAGCAGCAAGCTGTCGCTGATTCTGGATGAGGACGGAACGGTGCATGTTTACGCCGTGCATCACGACATCACCAAAGAACGCCTGGAGCAGCAGCGGATCCGGCAGCAGTATAACGAGCTGATTCTTGAACACTACCGGACACCAGGTGAGAACGCGCTGGTCGCAGGTCATTGCAATATCACGCGGGGCCGGATTCTGGATATCATGGACTATACGGATTCCGATCTGCTGGCAAGCTTCGGCTATGACCGCGAGGTGTTCTTTAAGGGACTGTCGTCGCTGATCGTTGAACCCGGTCCGCGGCAATATTTCCTGGACCACTATTTAAACGAGCCGGCGCGGCGGGAATTCGCCGCCGGCGAAACGGTTCAGATGCAGGCGTGTTTTGTACAGCTGCCCAAGGAAAGTCAGGGCCGCTATGTTGAGATCAAAATGAACATGGTATCGACGCCGGACACCGGGGATGTAACGGGAATTCTGACCGTTACAGATATCACGGAAAAGACGATCTCCAACCTCATTCTGCACCAGCTATCAAAAATAAATTATGATTTTGTCGCCGATATTGACTTAGGCCGCGATACATATAAGATTCTGTCGCAGAATGAACAGACAAGTCTGCTCAACGCGACGCACGGTTGTTATTCGCAATGGATTGAACAGCTGTTGGAAAGCCATGTACTGCCCAAGGATAAGGAACGATATGAGAGAAGTCTGAAACCGGAATATCTGAAATCACGGCTGCAGAATGAAGACTCCTTTACGTTTACCTTTTCAATGCGGGATCCCAGCGGCGAGCTGCGGATGAAGAACGCGACGGTCTCGGTCACGGACCGGCGGCTGAAACGGATCTGTCTGTCGCGGACTGACATCACCGAATCGGTCCGCGAGCAGCAGGGATTACTGCGGGTGGCCGCCGTTACCTTTGAACTGGCCGGTTTTATCGACATCACCTCGAAACGGCTGATTGTGCATACGCGCCAGACCGTTGTGGAAAACCTGCCGCCGTATGGCGTCGAGCATTACGATGAAGCGATGGAAAAGTTTGTCGGCCAGCACACCCAGAAGGAAGGTCTGGAGGAAATCCGGGGGCAGTTCCGCTTGGCGGCGATGCTTGACAGGCTGCGTCAGGATCCGCAAGGCTATGATTTTCTGTTTCCTTATCAAGACGCGCAGGGAGAACGGATTAAAAAGGTCAGCGTGCTGTGGGGCGACGCCGATCATCAGACGGTCTGCCTGGTCCGCGCGGATGTGACGGAGATGCTCGCGGCTGAGCGCCGGACCAAGAAAACACTGGAAAACGCCTTGATCCAGGCCGAAGAAGCCAATCGGGCCAAAAGTGATTTCCTGTCGGCGATGAGTCACGATATCCGCACGCCGATGAATGCGATCATGGGCATGACGGCCTTGGCAACGGCGCATCTGGGCGATTCCCAGCGGGTTGCCGACTGTCTTAAAAAAATCACCTATTCGTCCAAGCATCTGCTGAGCCTGATCAACGACGTCCTCGATATGAGCAAGATTGAACGTTCGCAGATAACGTTGAACCGGGTGCGTCTGCGGATGCCGGAGGTGATCGAGCAGCTGGCGGCGATCATGGGACCGCAGGCCCGGATCAAAGCGATCCAGCTGAATATTTCCGCTAATCAAATTGAACATACGGTATTCTATGGCGATGCGCTGCGGATCAATCAGATCTTAATTAATATTTTAAGCAATGCAGTGAAATTTACACCGGAGGGCGGCACAATTGATTTCATCGTGGAGGAAATTCCAGGCAGCGATCAGAATCAGGTCCGCTACCGGTTTACGATTCGCGATACCGGCATCGGCATTGAACCGCAGTTTTTGGAGCATTTGTTCGATCCGTTTGCCCGCAGTTCGCAAGTCGGACAGATTGAAGGGACAGGTCTGGGCTTAAGCATTACCCGGGGCCTGATCGAGTTAATGAACGGCAGTCTTCAGGTGGAGAGCCAGGTAGGGCAGGGTTCGACGTTTGTCATCGAATTGGCGTGTGAGCCGGAGCTTAACGGAAATCCGGACGGCGAGAGGCCGGCGGAGGGAATCTTAAGTTCTCAAGCGGACACAACTCTGGAAGGACGGCGGTTTCTGATCGTCGAAGATAATCTGATCAACGCGGAAATCCTGAGCGGCATCCTGGAATTGGCCGACGCTGAATTTGAGGTCTGTTATGATGGAAAACAGGCGGTTCGCCGCTTCAGCGAACAACCGGAAGGGTATTACGACGCAATTTTGATGGATATCCAGATGCCAGTGATGAACGGCTATGAAGCAACCCGCGTCATCCGGCAATTAAAGCGGGCGGATGCCGGACAGATTCCGATTGTCGCTATGACAGCCAACGCCTTTGCGGAGGATGTGGAAGCCTCCGCGGCGGCCGGCATGTCGGCGCATGTGGCGAAACCGATTGATCTGGATTTATTGTACGCGGTATTGAACCGGGTGCTGCCGGAGAAGACGAAAAAGTTGAATTCATGAAGAGAGAACCGCGGCTGAACTTGGCTGCGGTTCTTCATTTTGTCAGTTGGCGTTTTTTTCTTCTATTGAAAACGCGGCGCGGAAATAAAAATTCTTCCTTTTTGAATGGAACTTTGCTATAATAATTAAGCAATGCACCGGTGGCGGAATCGGCAGACGCGCACGTTTGAGGGGCGTGTGATTTATTCGTACGGGTTCAAGTCCCGTTCGGTGCACCAGTTGAATTCAATTTCCCGGAAGTTCCGGGGTCGAAAGTCCTGAAATCAGGGCTTTTTTGTTACTTTTGCAGGCAGAATCTAACAGTTTTGTTAGAGAGAAGAAAAGCCGTGGCGGGAAGATTTTCGGTTAGTGTATAATAAGATCATACGAGGAGGGATTGGGATGTTTAAAATCTTGATTGTCGAGGATGAAGAAAAAATCCGGGTAGAGCTGCAGAACCTGTTAAACCGCTATGGCTACGAGGCACTGACGCTGGATGATTTTCATGAGGTTGATCAGCAGATCCTGCGGATTCAGCCGCATCTGGTCTTGCTGGATATCAATCTGCCGGAAATGGACGGCTATATGATCTGCCGCTCGCTCCGCCAGCAATCTTCGATTCCGATCCTGATGGTGACCAGCCGCAGCAGCGATCTGGACGAATTAATGAGTATGAGTCTGGGCGCCGACGACTTCATCACCAAGCCTTACAACGTCCAGATCCTTCTGGCGCATATTCAGGCTGTTTTAAAGCGCGCGTATCCGCAGGATCAGGGCCGGCTGCTGGAAGTCAACGGCGTCACGCTGGATTTAAGCAAGGGCTGTGTGATGCATGAAAATCAAAGCGTGGAGCTGACAAAAAACGAAATCCGAATCCTGTGGCTGTTAATGCGCAAGCAGGGCACGATCGTCAGCCGCGACGAGATCATGACCGATTTATGGCAGTCGGAGGAATTCGTCGATGACAACACGCTGACCGTGAACATCAACCGGCTGCGGCGCAAACTGGAAAGCATCGGCGTGAGTCCGGATTATCTGTCGACCAAACGCGGGCTGGGGTATCGGATATGACGTTCAAAGAATTTCTTCAGGACCGCTGGGTATTCCTGCTGGGGCAGACGATCTTTTTGCTTTTCGCCGGGGTGCTGCTGCGGTTACTGCGCGTCAGCGGGTTCGCGTTGGGGTTTTTAGCGTTTCTGTATCTGGCGCTGATGCTTGTCACGCTGGGGGTTGAATTTTACCGCAAGAAGACCTTCTTCGACCAGATGTTTCAGCTGTTGGATCAGCTGGAAGAGAAATACTATTTGTCGGAAATCATCGAATCCCCCAATTTTGTGGAAGGGCAGAAGCTGACGCAGCTGTTCCGGGTTGTGAGCAAGTCGATGAACGATACGATCGCCGAATACCGCCGTCGCAACGAAGATTACAGCCGGTACATTGAAACGTGGGTGCATGAAGTGAAAACGCCGATCGCTTCCTGCAAGCTGATCATTGAGAACCATTCCGATCCGGTGACGCGTTCGCTGGAGGAGGAAGTCGACCGGATCGATCAATACGTTGAACAGGCACTGTATTACACACGGTCCACCGTTGTGGAAAAAGACTATGTGATCCGCCGCTGTTCGCTCGATCAGATCGTCAGCCAGGTGATCAAAAATCACGCGAAGACGCTGATTTCCCGGCAGTTCTCAATAGAACGGGAAAATCTTGATCAGACCGTCTATACCGATGTGAAATGGATAGATTTCATTCTCAGTCAGATTGTGACCAACACGGTCAAATACCGCGCGGCCGAGAAGCCAGTGCTGCGGTTTACGGCGAAAGCGGATGAAAATCAGGTGACGCTGCGGATTGAAGACAACGGCTGCGGGATCAGCGCCCATGATCTGCCGCGGATTTTCGACAAGGGTTTTACCGGGGACAACGGCCGGCAGGTGGCCAAATCAACCGGAATGGGGCTGTATCTTGTCAAACAGCTGTGCGATAAAATGAATATCGGCATTCAGGCTGAATCGCTGCCCGGCCGGGGAACCACTTTCTTGCTGACATTCCCGTTATCCGGCTTTCTGCTTCCGGAATAAAATGGGAAAAAGGGCAGTACACTGAGAGCGGAAAGGCTGGAAAATTTTAAACCGCGGGGTAACGCTTGATTTTTCATCGCCCTTGATTATAATAAGGACGAAAAGAATGGGTGAAGCATGAACGAAAACAACGAAAAACAAACCGAACTGGTCGGACTTTTAAAAAGGTACGCGCAGGCGACGCTGACGCGGGAAAAGGTGCAGTCGATGCGTGGTTATCTTCAGCATGGGGATACGACGACGCTGGATCACGCGATTGCCGTCGCGTATTACAGCTTGATGCTGGACCAGAAATGGAAGCTGAACTGCGATAAAGGGAGTCTGGTGCGGGGCGCCTTGCTGCACGACTATTTTCTTTACGACTGGCATCAGCCGCACAAGGAATACGGGCTGCATGGGTTTACGCATCCTTCAACAGCGCTGCGCAACGCAGTTCAGGATTTTGATTTAAACGCTGTGGAGCGCAACATCATTGCCCGGCACATGTTCCCGCTGGTGCCGATTCCGCCGCGGTATCGGGAAAGTGTGATCGTCTGCCTGGCGGATAAGTTCTGTTCGCTCAACGAAACGTTCAGCCGGCAGCGTTATTTAACGTTGGTCCGACTGCTTTCCGCCGCGTTAATTTTCCAACGATGAAGCGTCCGAAGGGACGCTTTTTCTATAAGGAAAGGACATCACAGAGAAAAGGAAAAACTCTTTGGAGCAGCTTTCTGCGCAAGCGTTTTAACACGATGAAAGCCCATCTTTTTCATTCTGGATGAAGAACAGGATCCGGCTAAAACTAAAGGGGAGAGAGCGGAGGAAGGCCAAATGGGAGGATGAAAATAGGAATTGAAACTTGAAAATAATTCAACTTCCCTTTATAATAGATTCAGATTCCAATTTACTTCAAACGGGAGATAAAATCAGGACCAGGCATCCTGACGGAGGCTGAAAGGGGGGCTTGACAATGCAGAAACAGCGTGTGATTCTGGCGATTGACCTCAAATCGTTCTATGCTTCGGTGGAATGCGTCGACCGCGCTTTGGACCCGCTGACCACCCATTTAGTAGTTGCGGATGAAAGCCGGACGGAAAAGACGATCTGCCTGGCCGTTTCACCGTCGTTAAAGAAGCTGGGGCTGGCAGGCCGTCCGCGTTTGTTCGAGGTCGTTCAGAAGATCGCTTTCATCAATGCGCAGCGGCGCCGGGAAGCACCGCACGGGAAGCTGACGGGTTCGTCCTGGGATGCGTTGACACTGGATCAAAAGCCCGGGCTTGCGGCCGCTTACATCGCTGCTCCGCCGCGGATGGCCCGGTATATTGAGGTCAGCCGTCAGATTTATCAGCTTTATCTGAAGTACGTATCGCCGCAGGACATCCATGTATATTCGATCGACGAGGTGTTCATGGACGTCAGCGCCTATTTGAAGCCGTTAGGCATTTCCGGCAGGGAGCTGGCGAAGCGCATCGTTCAGGATGTGCTGAAAACGACAGGCATTACCGCGACGGTTGGCATCGGTACAAATTTATATTTAGCCAAAGTCGCGATGGATATCGTCGCCAAACATGTTGAGGCGGATGCGGATGGAACACGGATCGCCGAACTGGATGAAATGAGTTATCGCCGGCAGTGCTGGACGCACCGGCCGCTGACCGACTTCTGGCGTGTCGGCCGGGGTTATGCTAAAAAGCTGGAAGCCCACGGCTTGATGACGATGGGGGACATCGCCCGCTGCTCCCTGGGCGGCCCGGATCAATTCCACAACGAAGCTTTATTGTATAAACTGTTCGGCGTTAATGCCGAATTGTTGATCGACCATGCCTGGGGCTGGGAACCCTGCACGATCGCGCAGATCAAGGCCTACAAACCGGTTTCCCGCAGTCTGGGCAGCGGGCAGGTATTGCGTTGTCCTTATCCGGCGGAAAAAGCGCGGCTGATCATCCGGGAAATGGCGGATCTGTTAGCACTGGAATTAGTCGAAAAGGGACTGGTTACCGATCAGCTGGGGTTGTATCTTGGGTATGCCGCCGAGAATCTGCGCGATCCGGATCGCAGGCGGGAGTATCAGGGACCGGTGACGACTGACCGCAATGGCCGCGAGGTGCCCAAAGCCGCACATGGAACCCTCCGGATGGCCCGGCCCAACGCTTCCGGCAAACAGATTGTCGAAGCGATGCTGCAGCTGTTCGACCGGATCGTCAATCCCAAGCTGCTGATTCACCGCGTGGGGATCAACGCGAATCAACTGCGGCCGGAAAGCGAACTGAAAGAGAAGGAATATGTCGAACAGTTCGATTTGTTCAGCGACAGCGAAGTGCTTCTGCGTCAGCGCAAACAGGAAAGCGCGGAACTGGAAAAAGAAAAGCAGGTACAGCAGGCAATCCTGAAAATTAAACGGAAATATGGCAAGAACGCCGTTTTAAAAGGTACGAATCTGCTTGAAGGCGCGACGACGATTGAGCGCAACCGGCAGATCGGCGGGCATAAAGCCTAGGGAGGCGGAGGAAGCAGATGAAGGAAACAGATTATTTCCCGTATGAAGACATCATTGATCTTCCTCATCCCATTTCGAAAATTCACCGCCCGATGACGCTGGCAGACCGCGCGGCGCAGTTTAATCCGTTCGCCGCCTTGACCGGGTATGACGATGAAATTCGGGAAGCGACTCGCTTCACCAGCGAAAAGATTTTGTTAGCGGAGGATGAAAAGCAGGCGCTGGATAAAAAGCTGCAGGCGCTTCTGTTGCGGATCGATGAACAGCCGGAAGTTGAAGTCGTTTATTTTGCGGCGGATGAAAAGAAATCAGGCGGTAGTTATCAGATGATTCAGGGAACGTTGAAAAAGATGGATATGCTTCATCCGGCGCTGATTCTTCACGATGGAACGCGGATCGAAGTCCAGGATATTTTACGTTTAGAAAGCAGGATTTTGGACGGCTTGCCCGGGGATGAGGGGTAAGCCGTTTATTCGTACACCCGACATGGGTGATAACTAGACGGTGAAAGTCCGTTGCGCGGTTGT
>ERZ1106981.312-NODE-312-length-40538-cov-61.584023_pt1 | contig 40538 bp, 65 predicted proteins | sample MGYA00403692_ERZ1106981 | MGnify/ENA primary metagenome ERZ1106981 (study PRJEB35170, sample SAMEA104062431) | human gut metagenome | biome: human gut; feature: human-associated habitat; material: faeces | place: Denmark | collected 2012-06-22 ... | reverse complement strand
GATCGCCGCGCATTGACGGGATGATGCAGAAGGTGCAGCGATGGTTGCAGCCTTCAGAAATTTTTAAGTACGCGTAGTGACGCGGCGTCAGCTTGACGCCCTGTTCCGGCACCAGGCTGAGGAACGGGTTGTGCTTCGGTTTTGGCGCATAGTGGTGGACGTGTTCCAGCACCTGCTCGTAGCTATGCGGCCCGGTAATTTCCAGCACCTTCGGATGCACTTCGCGGATTTGATCTTCTTTCGCGCCGAGGCAGCCGGTAACGATCACTTTGCCGTTTTCTTTTAAGGCTTCGCCGATCGCTTCAAGCGACTCCTGCACGGCGCTATCGATAAAGCCGCAGGTGTTGACGATAACCATATCGGCGTTGTCGTAGCTGGGAACCACATCATACCCTTCGGTACGCAGTTCGGTGAGGATACGTTCTGAGTCTACCAGGTTTTTCGGGCAGCCCAGGGAGACGAAGCCGATTTTCGGCTGGTGCGTGACATTGCTCATAGCTTAAAAAATGTTCATTTATTGGAATGGTCAGGGCAGGAATTCTACAGATCTTTGCGAAAAAGAGTATAGCCAGGCGGCGATGAATGATGAAAAAGCGTTAGCGCAGCGGAGGCGTTTAAGCCGCGTTGTTGGCCGCCCAGGTTGTAACATTGTAAATAATGTTAATTGCTGTGTGATTATTGACCTCGCTCATGATTCCGCACAAAAAATGACCATACTATGATTATGGTAATGGACGACAGAGGAGGACCGTGATGAGCGTTGACAGACGTTACACTAACCTTTTGAATAAGCTGATTAATGCCAATATCGATTTGGCGGCTTATCTCCAGCTTCGTAAAGCGAAAGGCTATATGTCAGTCAGCGAAAATGACCATCTGCGTGATAACTTGTTTGAGCTATGCCATGAACTGCGCGTACACGCGCCGCGTTTGCAGCACGCCATCGCGCCGGAAGAGATGGAAGCCTTCCGCCTTGCCGGCGAGTCCGTCGCTTCGGCGGCGGTTTGCCTGATGAGCGGGCACCATGATTGCCCGGCTTATATTGCCGTTAACGTAGAGAAGCTAGAACGCTGTCTGTCGGGATTGACGATGAATATTCACATTCTGAATAACTCAGCGCCAATGACCCACGCCTGAATCCAGGGGGAGGTGACTCCCCCTGTTAAAGTTTATGTAAAAATCCCTGCCTGACCGCCCACGCTGGCTACCATTATCAGCAATGCTGACGAAAGGAGTGCGCCATGCGCCGATATCTCAAAATAACACTTATGACTGTGCTGCTGCCCATGACGGCGATGGCCGCGCCGCGCGTTGAGGTGCTGCAGGATAACCTCGACCACCCCTGGTCATTGGCATTCCTGCCGGACAATGAAGGCGTGCTGATTACCCTGCGCGGCGGCGAACTTAAACGCTGGCAGCTCGATCAAGGATTATCGGCGCCCATTCGCGGCGTGCCGAAGGTGTGGGCCAACGGTCAGGGCGGCCTGCTGGATGTGGTTCTGGCACCGGATTTTGCTCAGTCGCGCCGGGTATGGCTGAGCTATGCCGAAGCGGGCGATGACGGCAAAGCGGGAACGGCTGTGGGGTACGGCCGCCTCAGCGCCGACCTGCAAAACCTGGAAGATTTTAAAACCGTTTTCCGCCAGCAGCCGAAGCTCTCTACTGGCAATCATTTCGGCGGGCGGATGGTCTTTGATGGCAAAGGACATCTGTTTATCGGTTTAGGCGAAAATAATCAGCGCCCGACGGCGCAGGAGCTCGATAAACTGCAGGGGAAAGTGGTACGCCTGACCGAACAGGGGGAAATCCCCAAAGATAATCCTTTTGTCGGCCGTACTGGCATCAGACCGGAGATTTGGGCTTATGGTATTCGCAACCCGCAGGGGATGGCGATGAATCCGTGGAGCGATACGCTGTGGCTGAACGAACATGGCCCGCGCGGCGGCGATGAGATCAATATTCCCCTGGCCGGAAAAAACTACGGCTGGCCGCTGGCGACGCACGGCATTAACTATAGCGGTCAACCTATCCCGGAAGCTAAAGGAAAGAGCGCGCCGAATACCGAGGCACCGCTGCACGTCTGGCCGGCCTCCCCGGCGCTGAGCGGAATGGCGTTTTACAACGCGTCGACTTTCCCGCAGTGGCGGCACAAGTTGTTTATCGGCGCGCTGAAGGATGAGTCTTTGATTGTGCTCTCGGTGGACGGCAATACCCTCAGCGAGGAGACGCGGCTATTAAAAGATCGCGGCAAACGCATTCGTGATGTGCGCGTCGGGCCCGACGGTTATCTGTATCTGTTAACCGACGAGCCTGACGGTGAACTGCTCAAGGTCAGCCCGGAGTAATCATCTCAGGTGACCGGGATCATGACGACGTCGCGGAAGGCCTGACGCTGCTGGATTTGCTGATACCAGCGCTGCAGATGGGGCCGCGGCTGCCAGCTGTCGAGGATGGAAAGCAGGTTATAAACGAACGGCGCCACCGCCACATCGCCAAGGCCGAACTCATCGCCGGAAAGCCAGGTATGCTTCGCCAGTTCATCGTCGAGCATGGCGAACAGCCCTTCACAGGCGTTAATACCTGCCTCAATGGCCGCCGGATCGCGCTGGTCCGGCGGCGTTCTGACCAGCCCCATTAATACCGGACGGTGCGCCGGTGACAGCGTAGCATTGGCCCAGTCCATCCATTTTTCACCCTGCGCGCGCTGCACAGGCGACTCCACCCACAGACGGTTTTGCCCGTACTGCGCGGCAAGATAACGAATAATGGCGTTGGATTCCCACAGCACCAGCCCATTGGCATCGTCTTTGAGTAGTGGCACCAGGCCGTTCGGGTTCATCGCCAGATACTCCGGGTCGTGATTGAGGCCATACTCCAGCCCCGCCAGAATCTGCTGATAAGGAAGATCCAGTTCCGCCAGCACCCAGCGCACTTTCTTCACGTTGGTCGAGTTATTTCTGCCCCATAACGTAATCATATCCGCTCCTGCATGTTATTTAATCGCCGTTGCAACATGGTGAGCAATCATGTTGGAATAAAGTTAATATTCCATCAAGCGATTTTATTTTACTGTAATTAAACGCTTTTTATCCCTACAACTCTCTTTGTGGGGCACCCTTGGGGCAAAGCCTCAGAAAAACGGGCGTTCAGCATTTCCACCTGGTTACGATCCATCTCACCAATCCACTTCGAGTAAATCTCATAAACCATCTTCGCATTTTCATGGCCCATCTGTCCGGCAATAAACGAGGGGTTAGCTCCTGCCGTTAAAAGCCAGCATGCAAAAGTATGGCGCGACTGATAGGGACGTCTGTTGCGTATTCCCGCCTGTTTTAACCCTCTTTCCCAGCTATAACCCAGAGATTGAGAGCCATAGTACCTTGTTTCACCGCGCCAGTTTTTTGGAGGAACGAACACAAAGCGTAGTTTCTGCTGTTCGGTCAGCCCGTGCTCGCGGTGATGGAAGGTGATTTCAGTTTTACTTAATGCACCTGTTAGCTGAAATTGTTCTCTCAACGCTTCAAGCGCAGGTTGTAGGAGGGTAACGGTTCTGATCCCCGCTTCAGTTTTGGGCGGAACGAATAACCCCTCGTTTGTCTGGTTTCGCCGGACATGGAGCTCCCCTGTCTCAAGGTTCACATCCTCCCACGCAAGCGCCGTCAACTCTCCATGCCGAAGCCCGGTAAAAATAGCTACAGTCCATAGCAAAGCATGCCTGCGGGACAGTGAATTTATAAAACCGTCAAACTCACTTTGCAGTAGAGGGTCAGGATCCCGCCTGGACCGTTTAAGTGATTTAATGCCTTCGTGTGGTGTATGACTGATAAAACCACTCAGGTTCGCCATCTTCAGTAAGGCTGTCAGATTATTCATTAGCCCGTTAACCGTAGATACCGCGCGTCCTTTCTTTTGAAGCCACGGCGCATGCTCGCTTAATGTATTCCCCGTTAAGAGTGCATTCCTGTAATTAAGTAGATCTGTGTGCTGAATTTCAGTAAGCAGGGTATTACTTCCTACTATTGCGGTGAGGGTGGCTATACGTGACTGAGCCCCTTTATAGGATGCTGCGGACACTTCCAGTTTTTTGGATGTCAGGTAAACATCACATAATTCGCCGAAAGTCTTAATCTTTTGCGTGGACGTGAATTTTTTTAACGCTTTTGATTCAGGGAAGTGTTCGGCGTAATCGAATTTTCCCTGTTGTATTTCACTTACAATCAATGCACGCAGATTACCGGCTTTGCGTATATTGCTATTCGATACTGTCCAGCCCCGTAAAACTTCGCGGCAACGAACGCCACGATATAGAAAGCTAATTCTTATTGCTTTCCCATGCAGCTCTACGCCAGCAGGCATATTCATCACGTATCCCCAATAAGCCTATTAATTTTCGTATAGTTGTACCAAAGAGTTGCCCTGCCTTCGGTTGTATCCGGTTTAGGTGGGTGCTTTTTAAAATGAATACCCTCCACCCATCTTCCTTCTCTATATGACTTTATCTGACGAGGGGTCATATACATCTTCGCTACAAGCCCTTTTTCCATTACCCATTCATCTTCACGAGTAATATCTGCCATATAAATCACCTTAAGGCCGGGTAACTATAAAACGTCCCCCGGCATCATGTTGATTATTGGAAATCATTCACTTTGTGCTGTCGCATTGAACTTTCTTCCCTGGTACCACCCCCGACGCAGCCAGCGACGAATAGTACGCATAGCCTTTGCATCACCACGCACCGGATCAGGGAAGCCGCCATATTTCACGGTCTTAGGTCCATTCTTGCGCTCTGCTTGTTCCATACCGCACTCAATGATTTCATCGCGGTAGAAAGCCAGCCATTGCTTACGGTTACAGACGGGGCAAGGAATTTCACCGCCACTAGTCAACATGCCATCATCATATGCATCGCAATCCCAGAGATAACCATCGCAGCAAAGGCTGTCCGGGTAATGGGCACCAAACTCATAACCTTGATATCCGCAACTCATAATTAGTACCTCTTGTGCATGTTTTTATGCTCTGTCTTTTCGATGGTTGTATCTTTCATGGCTCATTACTTCCCAGCACTTGCCATTATCGCGAGACAATAAGCGCCACTTCCTTCCAACCTTTAAACTTAAATTTCCACATTTAATACGACAGGCTTTTAATTCACCTGAATTGTATTGATGAAGTACGCGTGAAGCCTTTTTGTTTATCTGCGTTGGTATTCGTATTGAGTTTGTTACCATAAGTCACCTTTAACGGCTGTGATTAAAGTAGCCAGGCCTTGCAGGCAGTGTTTTACGGAATGCAGAACCTGCCGAGCGCAATACTTGTTTTTTATTTTCCTTCTCATTACATATCTGGCAGAAATATAACTCTCTGCGATATGCCCCTCTTCCTGAGGGGCGATAGTGGAGTTCTTTACGTGTGAAGGTTCCGCCGCAGCCGTAGCAGCGGTGTTTAGATTCTTCCATCATATTTCCTTGTCTGCATATTACGCAGATATATTTAGAGTGTGTTTATACCTGCCAGCTAAGGCATTAATAAAACCAAAATTAATTTTTTTGAATTAGTGGTTGATAATGTCAGTATTTATTTTCGACATGCCTAATAGCAAATCGCCATCTACTACGATTAAATCGCCGTACATATCGTAATTACAAATAACATCGTCAACGTTCAACATCGAAAGCGGGTTAACGTGACCGTTTAACATTCCGTCCTCTGTTTGTCTCGCAGCTTCAAAAATGCCTTTCATAGAAAGCATGGCCTGATCCCACATAGAACGATCACCAATAGCCTGAGCTATAACCAATTTGTTCTGTGCAGCTAATAACTGAGTGTTAACCATTGAATACCCCCGCAACATGTAGAATTTTCGCAATCACTGCCGACCATAAAACCGTCATGGAAAGCAGTACGTAAATCAGTGAACGGATGCCTTGCTTGCTCATTTTCCAATCCATCCTTCAAACATTAATCTGAACAGGCTTTGCAATGTGGTGCCGGGTGCCTCCCGGTGACTCCAGCCAGTTAACAACTGGAGCCGGTAGCTTCTTTTCCACCCCACTCTAGGAAACGAGTGATACTGCTTTAACTGATCCGCGTGCGCATAGCCGCATTCACCACATTACAAAGCCTGTTGATTCTTAGCCTTGAGGCGGCCAACCGAACGTTTAACCTATCGCACCGTTGTGTCGATGTACTTATGGTGAGCTACAGGCTAAATAAAATCAACCAAAAGATAAGTCTAAGGCTAAAAAAATACCGCCAATCGGCGGCATTCTTTTGAAATTGAAGTGAATTTATTTTTCTCTGGTAGTCGGATCTACGTTGTCAGAGTAAAAATCTTTGAGTTTTTGTAGCCGCATCTGGAATGCAGCCAGCATGTTGCGCCTCTCGATAGGCGGCAATTCGCGGAAAACTTCAATAAGTGCAATTTCGTCTTCGGTGTAGGTCCCGCCGAGTTCCTCTGCTCCTGTAAGTATCCATGAGAGCGAGGTTTTAGCGGCCTTGGCTAGTTTGGCTGCTGACTCCTTGCTAATAGTTTCCCTCTTAAACCAGTTGGTTACAGAGGTAGGACTAACTCCCGCAATCCTCGCCATTTCTGTGCGAGACCAATGATTCAGTTTCATCAACTCATCAAGTCTTGCGGCAAGCGTGCTTTGTGGCTTTGCGCCTGATTCATGCTGGGTTTCTGTCTTCATAGCAACAATTGTAAGCCACTGGCTAAAACATTAATAATTTCTTGTTGTTGATTTTTTTTAGCCATTAGCTCAATATAATTGCACAATGGCTAAAAAGAGAGGTTCACATGTCCGGTCTTGATAAGGCAATTACAGCTGCAGGTGGCAAACGTCGGCTTGCACTTGCCTTGAACATTAAACCGTCGTCGCTGAGTCGATGGATCCATAAGTACCAGGGGCAGGTTCCACCAAAGCGCGTAATTCAGGTTTACGAGGCAACTGGAATTACTCCGCATGAGTTGCGTCCTGATCTTCACCCAAACCCAACCAGTGGCCTTCCTGAGAATGATACGGCTACAGCACAGAAGGAGTCTGATTGATGGAAATCAAACACGAGCACGTTGAAATGGTTCTGCTGGCCTGGGCTGCAGAAGTTGGTCAGGCGTTCGCGGCAAATGCTATCGCTGAGGAATATGCACGTATTGGCGGTAATCAGCTGCGCCTGGTACCGGGGAAAACCTGGAGTAACCAGCAGAATATTTTCCATCGCTGGCTGAAAGGTGAGACCGAGCTGCAGCGCGAGAAAATCCGTTTACTGCTTCCGGCAATCCTGCGCGTTCTCCCGCGTGAAATTCGTCACCGCTTGAGCATCTACGACACCATTGAGCGCCGGGCGCTGCTCGCGGCTCAGCACGCTATTGGAACGGCTATTGATGCGCACGATGACGCGATCGAGGCCGTATACAGCAAAGCGTATCAACCAGGCGTTGTTGAAGTACCGAAATACCACTGATTCCGGAGGTGACAATGTGTAACCAGTCTGCTGCTGAATTGATTGCTCGCCTAAAACGAGCCTATCCGGCGTATACGCCGTCTGAAGGTGATAGCGCTTGTAATGGTATCCCTAAAGCCGGATCGCGCTTCCAGCACAGGCACAAGGGACACATGGTGACGGTAATCACTGCGACAGAGAAAGATGTTTCCTACCGGAAAGCCTGCGGTGCTGTTGGTTGGGTGGGATTACGCGAGTTTTTACGGCTACACAATGAGGTTTTGGTATGAGCAATCAGGTCTTTGAAATTGTTCAGGCCATGTCAGGGCAGGGGAATTGCATCACGATCCCTGGCCCATATCTGGACTTCTTTGCAGGGGACAGGCAGCAACATTTGCTGGCGGCAATTCTCAATCAGCTGGTGTTCTGGTCGGGCAAATCAAGCCTGCCAAACGGCTGGTTTTACAAAGAGCATGCAGCACTTGCAAAAGAAGTTCGGGTTATCGAAGGGGATGTGGTCAGACGGGCCATTTACAAAATCACTGAGCAATATTTGCCCGGTGTAATTCAGGAAGAACTTCGACAGGTGAACGGTACCCCGAAGAAGCATTACCGCATCGACCAGGAAGAACTGATGCTCAAGATATTCCCGACAATTCTGGATTCGGCACAAGTGCCGAATGGAAGCAAGGTATTGAAAGTAATGGATTCGGCAAAAGCGCCGAATGGAAACGGCACAAACGCCGAATGCATTCGGCATAAACGCCAAATCCAGGAATCGGCACAAACGCCGAATGGAAACGGCATAAGCGCCGAATCCTATCTCTATACAGATCTTAAAAATACAGATCTTAAAACAGATCTTAAAAACCAAGGGGGGAAGGCTTCCCCTGTGGATAACTTTCCTGAATCAAATCGGGAAACAGTTCTTCCAGAAGTGACCATTCCAGATGCAACCGAAGACAGCGATTTGGCTACTGATGACGATTTCGACCTGGCAATGTGGTTCTGGTCAACCATCGTCGAAATGTACGAGCGTGCCGCCGAATTTGATGGCTGCCTGGCAAAACCGAGAGAACCAAATTTTGTTCGCTGGGCGCAAGAGGTTCGCCTGTTACGCCAGGAACACGGCTGTAAACACGAGCAAATCCGCAGCATGGTTGAACGTATCCAACGCGATCAGTGGTGGTGCCAGAGAGTCCAGGATGTGCCGACACTGCGCCGTAAATGGCCTGAGCTGGTGCTGAAGCTGTGTTCTGGAAACCTGGCGACAGGTAACGCGTTCGGCATGGGTGGTGGTCTGGATACACATATCCCGAAAGGGTTCCGGGGTTAAAGGGGTTATTCATGAAAACGACGAAATCTCAAAAAACACAATATCGCGGTGAAATCACGATGCTTGAGTTCCTCAAAGTTAACCCCGGCTTGACCGCCAGGGAGATCGCTAAAGTGCTGGACCGCAGCATGTGCTCCGTAAGCGGTCAACTTCGCCAACTGCATAGCGCAGGCCGTATCACCCAGGATGGTCTCCGTGACGGCGTCGCTACCTGGATCATCAACGATATGCCGTTTGGATGCGCCAACCAACTCCGAATGAAGTTCGAGAGCCTGCTGAAAGAATGCCGCGCGACGGCCTGATGAACCTGACAAAGAGAATAAATCTGATGGAAAAAATCACTGACGTTTTAAACGAGCTGGGAAAAGTGACCTGTCGTGACCTGGCTAAGTATTTCGACCTTTCAGCCCCTGAAATGCTGGCACGTCTGCTGGTGCTGGAGAAAGAGGGCAAAGCTCAAAACCTGAATGGTTACTGGATGACTGGCGGTACTAAAGAACCTGCTCAGCTGAGCCATAACCTCACCGAACTGGATATGAAGCTGCTGCACTCGGTCCCGGTAGGCGTCTGGTTTGAGTGGCAGTCATTGGTCGGCACCGTTGATCGCCCTCACTACCGCTGCGGTCGTCTTGTTGAAGCTGGGTTTCTGAATTTAAAGGTTACTAACCCAGATTGCCCGTATCACAGCACACAATTCCTGAAACTCCGGGAGGTTTCACGATGACATCAGAGACCTTACCAAATTGCCCGGTTTGCGGAGAAGGGAGACCGCGCCAGATAGGACAGCATCGGGCTATTTATACAGCTCACATGCACCTTGAATGCACTAAGTGCCATTACCGCATCACACGAGCCTATATGGCTGGCTCAGAAAGAAAGGCGCGGGAAGAACTAAGAAAAGAGTGGATTGCTCAGGCAGAAAAGAAAAATAGCGAGAAGACAAATGGCTAAAAACTCAATAGACGCATACGGTGCCAGCGGGAAAACCAACGTACTTAACTTTGAGCCGGAAAACTTGTACCTGGTCACCGATAAATCCCATCCGCTTTACGACGAGCGGATCCATCTGCCAATCAATGAGCCGATGGTACTAAACATCATGGACCAGGGCGTTCTTGAGCCGATCATCGTCTGGAAAGATCCGGAGACAGGGCGCTCCTGTGTTGTCGATGGTCGCCAGCGTGTGCGTCACACCATCGAGGCGAACAAGCGTTTAGCGAAAGAAGGTAAACCTTTGCTGATGGTTCCGGCTGTCACTAAACGTGGCTCTGCCGTTCGTATGGCACAGGCGATGGTAAGCGCTAACGAAATCCGCCAGGCAGATACGCCGCTGGGTCGCGCTAAAAAAATGGCTGATGCGCTGGAACGTGGACACGACGAGCAAGACCTCTCTCTGATGTTTGGCTGTAGCGTCCAGACCGTTCGCGCAACGCTTTCTCTGCTGGACGCCACCCAGGCTGTAAAGGATGCCGTTGAATCCGGAACGGTCACTGTTACTCAGGCTCGTCAGCTCGCATCACTGGAACCAGAAGCACAGCGCGAGAAGGTGAAAGAGATTGAAACGGCAACCGCGGGTACCACTGGTCATGAAAAAGCCCGTCGGCAGCGTCAGGTTCTGGGCGAGGCTAAGCCACGCCTGAAAACCCGTAAAGAAATTACCAAAGCCCTGGAATCTGCCGAAGGCGAGTATGCCAGTGCTCTCCGTTGGGTGCTGGGGGAGGCGGTATGAGTCTGCCTATTTCGAATAAAGCCCTTCGCGAGCTGCACAAGGATACCGAATACATGCTGGGCCTGCGTGGTCCAGCCATTGATAAAGAATGGTGGGAAAGAGTTCATTCAGTCGTTGTTGAACTACAGGAACGCCGGGCTAAGGAATCAGGAAAATGAAACCATACGGAAAATTCTATTCAGCTGATGGCTGTACATGTTCCCTTTGCCGTTCTCGCGGTTACCGGAAGGGCAACGGTTATGAATCTGAGCTGCGAGCAAGCAAACGCCGTGCTCGCCAGGCTGCTAAACGTGACATTCAGGAGCAACTTCAATGACTGATATCACCCGGCTTTTAGCCAGTCTCAAGCGCCGTTCAGCCCATGCAAAAGAATTCGGCGACGATGTTACGTTTGTAAAGCTTGAAGACATTGATGCGCTGGTAGAGGCGCTGGAGAAGGCGCATCAAGTAGATGAAGAACTTTGCAAGCTTCTGCCTCCAGGTGCTGAATACATGGACCCACCAGATGGCGGTGATGTCACGCCGCTTGAAGGAGTACGTCGAATGGTTGCTGATTACCGTCAGCGCATCGCCGAACTGGAAGAAAGCCACGCTCAGGTAATCCAGTCTCGAGACCATTACAAACGCATGTCAGAGGAAGGCCTGAAGAAACTGGCGGAGTCCCGCACCGTGAAGATTCCTTCTCTACCAGACGACTGCGACCGCACGGAGGCCCATTTTAAATATCAGGAAGCGATAGCCGCCGCTGGCATCAAGTTGGAGGCTGAGTGATGGCTCTGACCAAAAAACAACGCGCAGAGCTGCGCATGAAGTTTGGCGGCCGCTGCGCTTACTGCGGCTGCGAACTGCCGGAGAAAGGCTGGCACGCCGACCACGTACAGCCTGTGGCGAGAATCTCTGAGCAGGATATGAAGGCCGCAGAAAAAGGAATTTTCAAACTAAAAGCGACTGGAGAGGTACGGAATATCTATGCTGATACCCTTGAAAATCAGTTTCCGGCCTGCGCCCCATGCAACCTGTTCAAAACCTCTTACTCGCTGGAAATGTTCAGAAAACAAATCTCGCTACAGGTTGAGCGGGGGAGAAAGAGCAGTGTCAATTTCCGCACTGCAGAGCGCTTCGGCCTAGTTGAAGTCGTCGAAAAGCCGGTGGTGTTCTGGTTCGAAAAGTATCAGAGGGAGGCTGAGTGATGAGAAAATCATCAATGGCAATTGCAGTTGCTCTTGCCTCAATAGGGACTGCTTTCGGCAAAGATATTCCGCTGTACACCGTTCCGCAGATAATGCTGTCGCCGGTAGGACAGGAACCATTAGAATGGAACTAAAAAACTCGCACCCCAAAAGGAAAATAGAGTGGAAATTATCTTATCGGCTATGACCCCGGAACTTGCCGCTGCTTTTGATACGGCGTTTGCCGATCTTGATAACTGGCAGGTAGTACGCGGCCCATTCGAAAGCGTGCAAACTTTTGATTGTATGGTTAGCGCAGCTAATTCTTTTGGTCTGATGGACGGAGGTGTGGACGCAGCAATTACTGCCTTCTATGGCATCCAGTTACAAACTCGTGTGCAGCAGCACATCCTTGATGAATACCTTGGTGAGCAGCCAGTAGGCACTGCATTTGTGATTGGCACAAACCATGAGAAACATCCTTGGCTTGTCCATGCCCCCACAATGAGGACTCCTGAGGTAATATCTGGAACAGACGCAGTATACCGCGCCACTTGGGCTGCGCTGGTGGCTATTCATCAGCACAATAAGAACAGCGATGGCATCAAGAAAGTGGTATTTCCGGCAATGGGAGCTGGTTGCGGGGAAGTGCCGGCAATGAATGTCGCTGAGCAAATGGCATTAGCATGGAGAAACTTTCATGCGGTGCCGACTGTCATCAACTGGTTATATGCAGATAAAAGAGCGCGATCTGTTGATCATTGTTTGAGGCGTCGGGAGGTTGCTGGTGGCTGATCTACATCTGGCCGTGATGGGTGAATACTTTGACGCGATGAAGCGCGGCGAGAAAACCGAAGAGTATCGCCTGGTAAACGCGTATTGGGGGCGTAGGCTTCGTGGGCGGGACTATGACCGCCTGATCATCACGCGAGGCTACCCCCGCAAAGATGACGACTCCCGCCGCCTGGTGATGCCGTATGACGGGTACGAGATAAAAACCATTACCCATAAGCACTTCGGACCGGATCCAGTGAAGGTCTACGCTATAAAAATCAACACATGAGCACCATAGCCCGCCCGCGCGGGCTTTTTTATCGCTCGCGATAGTTGACGATAGCCTCGATGCAAAATACTGTATATATATACAGTTTTATTTATGGGTGAACTATGGGCAAAGACGGTAAATACGACATCATTTATCGCGGGGAACATAAAGACTACATCGCGCCGGGCAGATGGGTTTTCATTCAGCGAGCTAAAGAGGTTGGTGGTGGTTACTGGCTGGGTAGGGCATGGCCAGACTATTTTGAGTTCGGGCTGGAGCAGCCGACGTCGTTATCAGACGGGCTGGCATTCCTGAACGCTGCCGGTAGGGTTGCTGAGCTCCCTGATTGGGATGATGATTTTACGCTGGTGGGCTAAATGGGATTCCCGTCACCCGCAAAAGACTATGCAGAGCAAACACTTACAATCAACAGGCTTTGCCAGATTGATGCTAACTGCCGCGTATTGGAAACAAGTTCGGGTTATGCCGTTATCGATGTTTCCCGGCGACCAAAGCAGGGCGATCACGTGCTCGTTTCTTTCTGCGGGATAATTCAGTTTGGCATCGTTCGCGGTCGCGCGCTAATTACTTCCGATGGTGAAGCGATCGAAGGTGACGCCCTGGACGATGTGGAGGTGAAGGGCGTTCTGACGTTCCTGATTAACCGCGCAACTTACGTTGATGAAGACCCTAACCCCGTTATCTAACCCCAGACCCGCTACGGCGGGTTTTGTTTTATGTGTCCAAAACATCAAATTAAACATGCACATGGCGTTAGCAAAAAGTGCCTTTAAGGGCTTGACCATTTAACTCTTCAGGTATACTGTTTATTTATACAGTATTTGCATGAGATACTTATTATGAAAATTGAACTCACAATTGCTAAGGACAAAAAACTCCCTGATGGTGCGGTGCCAGCCCTTGAGAAAGAGCTGCTGCGTCGATTATCCCAGTCGTATGATGACTGTAAGCTCACAATCAGACGTACAAGTAACGATGGGCTGAGCGTTCTGGGCGGTGCTGACGGCGATAAAAAACGTGTAGAGCAAATCCTGCAAGAGACGTGGGAAAGCGCTGACGATTGGTTTTACTGAGAATTGGTTATTGGTAGCGTGCATTCCCTCTGATGCCACTACCGGATTTGTGCGTCTGAATGTCGCTCTGGGGGTAATGTGACGAGTATTAATTGCAGTTCGGGAAGAGTTACCACTGATGAAAAAATATCTTCATAGGGTGGCATCTCATGAACGAAGAAGAATTATTAGAGGCGATCCGCATACCTGGTAGTTACGTGCTGGATAGTCTTCCTGGTGGCGTTTATGTTCTCACTCCAATGGAGTCAGGAGAAATAAAGAACACCGAAGCCTCTCACGAGGAATGCAAAAGCTACTTTCTGAAAGATAGAAGCTGATTTATAATAATCACCTCGGCTGAACACCGAACCTATCGCGCCATCACTGGAGAAAAGTGATGACGCAAAAAAGTAGTAATGCCAATTCACACCGCACGTCAAAGCGCGGTGTCTCTGCTTGTGCTGGTGGTATGGCATGAGCAAATCCAAAACCAAATCAGAAAAGCTACACCTTAGCCGTGTGGCTGCATTGGGCTGTGTTGTTTGCCGTAATTTAGGTTATGGCGAATCGCCTGCTGAAATTCATCATTGCAGTTCCGGTACTGGGTTATCTGTTCGTGCAGATAATTTTCACGTTATCCCTTTATGCCATGCACATCACCGCACTGGCGGCTATGGCGTGGCTGTTCATGCCGGGCGCAAATCATGGGAACAAAATTTCGGGACAGAGGGGGAGCTGCTTAAACAGGTTCTTGGTGAACTTGGGGAGGGGGCATGAGTTATCAACTTATTTATGTCGATCCGCCATGGGACTACAAAAACAAGGTGAGTAACGGCTCAGCCAGCGATCACTACCCAACAATGAAATTAGAAGACATTAAGCGCATTCCGGTTTGGGAAGTCGCTGCAAAAGATGCCGTGCTTGCAATGTGGTACACGGGAACGCACACCGAGGAGGCAATAGAACTTGCTCAAGCCTGGGGATTCCGCGTGCGTACCATGAAAGGTTTCACCTGGGTGAAATTGAATCAGTACGCTGAACGCCGATTTAATATGGCGCTTGAATCAGGTGATCTGGTGGACTTCAGTGATCTGCTTGCCATGCTCAACAATGAAACCCGAATGAACGGAGGAAATTACACCCGCGCGAATACAGAGGATCTGCTGATTGCTACGCGCGGTATTGGTCTTGATCGCGTCAATGCTTCCATTAAACAGGTTGTATACACCTGCCTTGGCGAGCACAGCGAAAAACCGTGGGAAGTGCGTCACAGGCTGGAGTTGCTTTACGGCGACGTTCGGCGCGTTGAGTTGTTTGCTCGTGAATCTTGGCCTGGCTGGGATCGTTGGGGTAATCAGTGCAACAACTCATTCGAAATTATTCCGGGACGTATTTTAAACAATGAGGTGAAGGGATGACTCCGCGCCAACAACGTAATCATATTTCTGCCATTCAAAAAGCGGCATCAGCACCGCATAAGCGTTGGCTGGGTCGATCCCTGCTGCTTACTTCCGTACAGGCCGGATGGATTAAATCACTTTTAACGGTATGGGGAGAATGTGTTGGCGGCAAAACCCGCGCAGAATACCGCCTTCAGAACTGCAATCAATTCTGGGGAAAAATGAAGGAAGATGGCTGGGATGAAAGCCAGCTAACTCGCATAACAGAGGCGCTAAAGCAGGCGAGAGAAGAGGGCTTTAGCGGTCCTCAGGCAATGGGAAGGGCGCGAGCAATACTATGGCCTACCACGTTAAGCGACATGATAGAGGAAGCCGAACGACATGATGATGCCGACTGCATAGAGCAAGCTGTACTACGAACCTTTGAATTAGAGGATCCGGTCTACGTCATAGGTATGAATTATTACACCACCCGTAAAAAAATATCTGATTTGGCGCGTGAGCTGCAGCATGCCGCGCCCTGGCTAACTCCGCCAATGGCGAGGGAGCGTGTTAAATGGTGCCTTCAGATATTCCAGGCGAAAACGTTCATTGCAGTGCGCCAGAGCCTGAAATCTGAGTAAGTCTAGCGGGAACTGTTTTTAGCAATTCGTGCTATTTATTCCCCCGGTCGTTGATAACTACTCAGAATCTCAGATAATTCGTTCATGCTTGGCAGGGCTGCGCCACGATGGCAGCGCCGATAAGCAACTAAAAATGAAACCTGAAACCCTGCGCAAGCGGGGTTTTTTGTATCTGAAAATCACTTTCTGAAGGTCGCCGATTGGCGGCCTTTTTCATTTCAGGCTCACGGGAATCATCATCGATACGGCTCGTTGTTAAATCAGCCCGATGGGCCTGTTCCTTTCAAACACACGCACAGCACCCGCACACAGCGAGGTGAGAGACTATGAAAATGAACGATTCCGGGAACATCTTCACGCAATTCTTTGCGTGGGTAGGGACCTTTGCCGCAGCGCTGGGCTTTACCACCCAGGACGTTGTTTACATGTTCTTTGGTGCTGTCGGCTTACTTATATCCCTTGCGTCATACATTAACGGGCGAGTAGATGCACGACGAAAGCGCCGGGAGGATGAAAAGCGTACTCAGATGGTCAATGACTACCTGAAAGGCGTCAGTGACAAACCTCACCATGAACGCCCAGCGGCGGCTAGCGTAGTTGTTGAGGCATTACAAAAGGCGGGAGAGTAATGAATCAATCCTTGCGAAAATATGTTTTGTCTGCGGTCGGTGGTGGTGCAATTGCCATAGCCTCTGCGCTTATCACTGGCCCTACGGGTAATGATGGACTTGAGGGCGTGCGGTATCAGCCTTATCAGGATGTGGTCGGCGTCTGGACTGTCTGCTATGGACATACTGGCAAAGACATCATTCTGGGGAAGACTTACACGAAATCAGAGTGTGATGCCCTTCTGAATAAAGACCTCAATGCCGTCGCCCGTCAGATTAACCCGTACATCAAAAAGCCAATTCCTGAAACGATGCGTGGGGCGCTGTACTCGTTCGCCTATAACGTCGGTGCGGGCAACTTCCAGACTTCAACGCTGCTGCGCAAAATCAACCTGGGCGATTCTAAAGGTGCGTGTGAGCAATTACAGCGCTGGACATACGCTGGCGGGAAGCAGTGGAAAGGACTTATCTCAAGGCGCGAGATTGAGCGCGAAGTTTGTCTGTGGGGTGAAAAACCTCAGAAAGCAGATGATGGGTTTGGTCCATTAAATCCCGGCGTGCCGCCATCTGCTCCTGGGGTGTTTTAATGGGCCGATTAACCGCCATTATCAGCGCAGTGATTATCTGCCTGATCGTCTGCCTTGGATGGTTGGCGAACCACTACTACACCAACGCGACCGAATTCAAAAGGCAGCGTGATGAAAAGGTTAAGGCGCTGGAACTGGCGAACGCCACCATCACCGATATGCAGACCCGGCAGCGAGACGTTGCCGCATTGGATGCTAAATACACGAAGGAGTTAGCAGATGCGAAAATCCAGCTTGAAGATCTGCAGCGTTGCGTTAGCTCTGGCAAGTGTGGGTTGCGTCTCAACGCCACCTGTCCAAAAAACGGAGAGACCGCCTCCGGCAGCGTGGGCGATGCTTCCGGCCCCAGACTTACAGACTCCGCTCAACGGGATTATTTCACCCTCAGAGAGCGGATCGCCACCATCACCGGGCAAGTGAGCTACTTGCAGGACTACATTCGAACGCAGTGCCTTAAATAGAGGAATTAGCATGTTGCTGATTTCACATTCCATCGCGGGTATAAGCCCGTACCCGAAACAACAAAAAGGCAAACCCATGACACAACAAAAATTCGAAGGCCGCGATGGCTATTGCTCCAGTCAACTTGGTCCAATTCCTGGCCTCAGTGAGAGGGGGCTGGATGGCGAGGTTCGCGAGACGGGTGAGAACCTTCAGACATTCAAAGTCAAAATTGAACTGGATACTACTGATGTTGAAAAAACGATCTCCCAGGTAAACAAACAGGTCGGCGATTTTCTGAAAATCTTAAAGGTAGATGAGCCAGTTTATCGCGTGACTTATTTCAGAAAAACCGGTGGTCATGTCCTGGGCTTTCAGGCTGAAGAAGAGATCAAGCCGAGTGGTGGATTTTTTCACTCGAAAGCAACGCCCGACCTAAAAGGACAGGTATTGGTTCGTGTAGAAGAAGTTTCTCATATTGTCTGCGAGCCATACGATCCGAAAGATAAGGACTGAAAGGTATAGCAGCATTACAGAGACCATTTATCAGAGTGGTCTCGATAATGCTTTTTAAAGAGGAATGTTCTGTATGGCTGAATTTGAAGACCGCCGCCCATTCCCTCCCGTCAACCTTACTGGCGAAAACTGGCTGCCGTATACCCGGATAATCCCGGCCTCTGAAATCGGTGAGTGGGTTAACCAGCACATCCTATCTGAAGAAGGGCGGATCCATAACCCTGACCACATCCACTTACTCGATGCTGACGTCGCATTTATGTGGGCCTCTGGCGCATTCGAGAAGAAAGGCCGTTATGTCCTCGGTCAATGTGAGCAGGTAATGCTACGCGCTGGCGGCTGGCAGAAAGCCAGAATGGAACAGCAGATGCATGAATGGTTCGGGCGCGTACCGAAGTTCATCATCACGCTGGCAGCTGATTACTGCTCACAGTGCAATGATCTTGAATTCTGCGCGCTGGTTGAGCATGAGCTTTACCACATCGCCCAGGCTACCGATGATTTCGGCGCTCCTAAGTTCAACAAAGAGACCGGGATGCCGGTTCTTACTCTGCGTGGACACGATGTCGAAGAGTTTGTTGGCGTCGTACGTCGATACGGTGCCAGTAAGGAAGTGCAAGAATTGGTTGTTGCGGCAAACAGGCCAGCGGAGGTTGCTCATATCGATGTTGCCAGGGCATGTGGGACATGCATGCTTAGACTGGCATAAATTTTGGAATAGGTTTGAAGGATGGTGAAAAATGGCTGCACTAAAACCAGAGGTGAAAGCCTTCATCATTCAGCAGCTTGCATGCTTTGATAGTCTCTCTGTAGTAGTCGAGTCCGTCCAAAAAGAATTTGGAATTAAGGTATCCCCGCAACAAGTTGAAACGCACGACCCAACAAAGGTTAGCGGGAGGAAATTGGCTAAGAAGTGGGTGGAGCTATTTTTTGATACTCGTAAGCGATTTCAGACTGAAATATCTGATATTCCGATCGCCAACAAGGCGTATCGTCTACGCGTGCTTAATCGCATGGCGACGAATGCAGAGAATATGAAAAACCTTGGTATGACTGCGCAACTTCTGGAGCAAGCAGCAAAAGAGGTTGGTGATGCTTACACAAACCGCCTGAAGGTTGAAAGCACTGGCAAAGATGGTGGGCCTATCAAGACTGAAGTAACAAACCTTTCACCGCAGGAAGCTGCTGAAGCTTATAAAAAGCTCATGGGCTAAAAGTCATGGAAATGGGCGTTTCAATTAAAAATTACCCCATGCACTTTTTGACCCTTTTTATGCACGTTTTATTCACGCCCTTTTTGCCACTTATCCCAGTTAAATAAGCCTTTGGCGGACATTTCGTCATGGGAGGGATCCGGCTGGTACGGGTAACAGTCATTATGTTAAATCGGAGCGTTTTTTAGGAAATTATCTATGCCGCTGCCTTTCCCCTTTGATTTCAAAAATCCTGACTACAACATGGTTTTTGAGTGGAGGATGGAGCGCCTGCAGCGCATCAGACAAAACCCTGCAGCGCTCCCTGCACTCAAACAGTTTTATCGCGATGATCCGGCCCAGTTCATTATCGACTGGGGGATGACTACCGACCCGCGTAACCTCGACTACGGTCTGCCTGCCACTATCCCCTTTTTGTTGTTCCCCCGTCAGGAGGAGTGGATTAACTGGATAATGGACAGACGCAGCAAGCTTGAGCATGGTCTGACGGAAAAGAGCCGCGAAATGGGGCTGAGCTGGACGTCAATCGGGCTGGCCTGTTCGCTATGCCTATTTAACAAAGAAATGGTTATTGGCTTCGGTTCCCGTAAAGAGGAATACGTAGATAGCACAGGTGACCCTAAAGCGCTGTTCTGGAAGGCTCGCAAGTTTGTTGAGCTGTTGCCTGTTGAATTCCGTGGTGACTGGAGCGAGAAAAAGCATGCGCCCTATATGCGCGTGGAATTCCCGACGACAGGAGCCGTTATCAAAGGCGAGGCTGGCGATAACATTGGACGTGGTGACCGAACCACTCTCTATTTCGTGGATGAAGCGGCGTTCCTGCAGCGCCCACTGCTGATAGATGCCGCATTATCTCAAACGACGCGCTGCCGTATCGATCTCTCATCGGTGAACGGTATGAATAACCCGTTCGCTCAGAAACGGCATAGCGGCAAAATCCCGGTATTCACTTTCCACTGGCGCAGCGATCCGCGTAAGGATGACGAGTGGTACCGGAAAGAGTGCGAGAAAATTGATAACCCGGTCATCGTTGCTCAGGAACTGGACCTCAACTATCAGGCATCAGCCGAAGGTATCCTGATTCCTTCTGAATGGGTTCAGGCTGCTGTAGATGCTCATATCAAACTGGGTATTGAGCCCAGCGGTCAACGCCTCGGAGCGATGGATATTGCAGACGAGGGCAAGGATAAAAACGGATTCTCAGCTCGTTACGGATTCCTCCTTCAGGACGTCAAAGAATGGTCAGGCGAAGGTAGCGACATTTACGCTTCAGTTGTGAAGGTCTTTGGCTATTGTGATGATTTTGGGCTTGATGAATTCCGGTTTGATGAGGATGGCTTGGGGGCAGGTGCTCGCGGTGATGCTCGCGTTATCAACGAACTTCGTTCTGGCGAACGCCTGCCACAAATCACCGCAACGCCTTTCCGTGGTAGTGGTAGTGTTTTCGATCCGGAAGATGAAGCCGTTCCCGGCGACAACGGAAAGCCTGCCCGTCTGAATAAGGACTTCTTTGCTAACGCAAAGGCCCAGAGCTGGTGGCATCTTCGTAAGTTATTCCGCAATACCTACCGCGCACTGCAGGGTATGGAATATGACCCTGATGAGATTATTTCCATCAGTAGCAAGATAGAAAACAAGGACCGTCTCCTCATGGAGCTTTCACAGCCTACCTGGTCAAAGAATGCCGTCGGCAAAATCCTTGTAGATAAACAGCCGGATGGAACGAAATCACCTAACCTCGCCGACTCAGTGATGATCAACTATGCGCCTATGAATACGGCGATGGATATCTGGGCGAAACTCGGAGCATAACCATGGCGAAGAAAACGGGACGAGTCGCCACGGCGGATTCGTACGATAACTTTATTGCACGTGTTGGCATGCAGCAGCCAAACCAGCACGCAGCATCGACATACCGGGCGAACTATACCAGCCGTAACCGCCTTCTTATTGAGTGGGCGTACCGTTCCTCCTGGATCATTGGTGCCGCTGTCGATTCAAAAGCGGACGATATGACCAAAAAGGGCGTTCGCATCACCAGTGAGATTGACCCGAAACGTCGTGGCATTCTGGAATCACGTTTTGATGAACTTCAGTTGTGGGATTGCATCAACGAAACACTGAAATGGTCACGACTATATGGCGGGGCTGTAGCGCTAATTCTGATTGAAGGGCAAGCACCGCTGACGCCACTGATGCTGGATAAGGTTGGGAAAGGCAGTTTTAAGGGCCTTGCTGTTCTTGACCGCTGGATGATTAACCCACAGCTTACCAGGCGCATTAAAGCGCTTGGACCTAACCTCGGTAAGCCTGAATTCTATGACATCGTGACGACAGCACAGGGGCTTCCTGCGTGGACTGTTCACCATAGTCGCCTGATTCGCATGGATGGTGTGAAGCTGCCTTACCAGCAGAAAATCACCGAGAACGAGTGGGGTATGTCTGTTGTTGAACGTATTTTTGACCGCCTGACCTCCTACGACAGTACCAGTGTTGGCGCTGCTCAGTTGGCCTATAAGGCGCATCTACGTACGGCGAAAATTAAGAAGCTGCGTGAGATTATCGCCATGGGCGGTAAACCATTCGAAGCGCTGGTTAAGCAAATGGAACTGGTTCGCCAGTATCAGACAAATGAGGGGATGTCGCTTTTTGATGCCGATGACACCTTTGAAACCCACTCCTATTCTTTTGCTGGTCTGTCAGATCTGCTTAGTGAATTTAAAGAGGATATCTCGGGGGCTGTGGGGATCCCTTTGGTTCGCTTGTTCCGCCAATCGCCGAAGGGTTTTTCGACCGGTGATGCTGACCTGGCGAATTACTATGATGAAGTGGGAACTCTGCAGGAGCGAGATTTACGGCCTCACATCCGCCTGTTATTCGATGTACTGCATCGCTCAGAGTTTGGCGAACCGTTGCCGGAAGATTTCACGTTTGAGTTTAATCCCCTGTGGCAGATGAGCGACCTGGATCGCTCCACGGTGGCGACGAATACAACCACCGCGCTGGCTACTGCTGTGCGTGACCTGGGTATGTCTCCCGCCGCTGCCTTGACCGACCTTCGAGAAATGTCGGATGTGACTGGCGTTGGCGCGTCAATTTCAGATGAGGACATAGAAAATGCGAAGTCCCAGTGGGAGGAGGATGAATCTGAAACCAGCCCTCCGCCGACGTTCGGAGATCCAATACCGAAAGAGCCTACTGGCGATAGCAAACCAGATAGGGGAAATCGTAGCGGGATCTTACGATGGCTCACAGGCAAGCGCTGATAGAGCAGCCAGCACGCTATTTGATTATTCAGTATTACTGGATAACTGGGCGGAAATGGTCGCCCGGAAAATGTTCCTGCAGGTTGAGCGTGAAGAGTGGCAACAGTGGCGATCGGTATCAGAGGAAATTGGCGCTGGCTTGCGTGATGTAGTAGGCAATACACCAGTAGGCCAGGTAGCGCAGGATATCGTGTATCGGCAAGTTCAGCTGATGAAATCGCTCCCCCTTGAGTCCGCTGACCGGGTGAGAGACATCCAGTCGCGGGCAATTGAGGCGGTAGTGAGAGGCGAACGACCAGAGCAACTCTACGAGATGATCATGCAGACTGGAGGCGTTGCAGCCAGCAGGGCAAAGATGATTGCTCGTACTGAAATTGGCAGAGCTACCGGAGCATTGACGCAAGCGCGTGCTCTGGCTGTCGGTTCTGAGGGTTACTGGTGGAGGATTGAAGGCGCAGGCACTCGACCATCACACCGAAAAATGAAAGATAAGTTTGTTCGCTGGGATAACCCTCCGACGCTCGATGGCATGACGGGACACGCCGGATGCCTTCCGAATTGCAAATGCTGGTCAGAAGTGCAGATCCCTGAGCCGAGAAAGTAAAAAATACGGCTTTCATATCACCTTTTGCCTGAACCTCAATAGCCGTTAAATGTTACGAAAATGTTGTATCCAAAAAAGCTGAATTTCCGGCTGGAAAACTGCTGGTTATGAGGCTCTAACAGGACATTTTAATCCAGTCCATTTTTGGCGGTGCGGGTAAGAACCATTATGTTAAATAGACGCCAATTTTGAACAATTATCCCATTCGACCGGGCCGCTGCTGAGCGGCCTTTTCCATGCCCGCCATTCAGCAGGTAACCCATGAAATATTTCTTTAAAACCCGACTGGGGAACACCCGTTTCCAGCTCGCTGATGGTTCTGTGCTGTTCAAAGATGTGCCTATTGGGCGCACTGGCGAGCAGGAGTACGACAAAACCGAAAGGCCAGAACTAACCCCGGACGTGTGGGGAAAAATCATTGTCCGCCGAACTCCTGAAGAAGTTTTCAGCGAACGCGCGATGGCCTCGTTTGAAGGGATGGCGGTAACGATAGGCCATCCACGTGATTTTAATGGCGACATCATTTTTGTTTCCCCTGAAAACTGGCGGCAACTGGCACACGGACACATCCAGAACGTCAGGCGCGGTGAGGGGGATAAATCAGACCTGCTACTTGCTGATGTCATTGTTAAAAGTCCTGAAGCACTTCAGGCCATTGATGATGGCGATGATGAGGTGAGCTGCGGTTATGACGCAGATTACGAACAAATTTCACCCGGCCTCGCAAATCAATCTGCGATAACCGGTAACCATCTGGCCCTCGTCCCTAATGGGCGGGCTGGTTTCCGTTGCAAAATAGGGGATGCTATGCATAGCACTACTAAACACTGGTTTACCCGGCTTCTTAAGGCCCGCAAAACCAACGATGCCGCCGAAATGGCGAGCTTGATTGATAACCCGCCAGATAGCGTGACTGGGGATGATGATGTTTCAACGTCTGTCACTCCTGGTGGTGTGGTTATTAACTTATCACCTCAAACCCCAATGCCAGCGCCAACACTGCCGGGAACAGGTGATGCCGAGGAAGACATCCCGGAATGGGGTAAAGCGCTGATCGCAGCGGTCGCCAAGCTAACTCCTACAGCCTCCGCTACTGGCGATGAGGAGGACGAGGAGGAGAAAAAAGAAGAGGAAGGCGCTATTACTGGTGACGCCGCTTATCGTGCTGATCTGATTCAACCGGGTATCCAGTTACCGTCGAAGGCAAAACCAACCGCCTTCAAGCGCTCAGTGCTGTCAACTGCCGATCAGGCGATGGTGCGCTCTATCGTCGGTGATGCTGATATCACCAAACTGAAAAAAGCCACTGTAGATATGGCATTTAACGCTGTTTCTGAATTGGCGAAAAACCGCAATACAGCCGCTAAAACTGGTGACGGCTTCCGCTCAATGAACACCAATACCACCAAAACCATCGCGGAGATCAACGCCGCCGCGAAGGAAATCTGGGCTAAACGCTAACGGGGCATTAAATGGATAACACTTTTCTCTACCGGATGCATGCGGGCATCGCCGGGGCAATCTCACGTCCGCAGGATCTGACGGTTGAACCTCAAACGCTGGATAGCACTAAAGCATTCAGTGCCTATGGCCTTGCCGGGAAGTTCTCCGCGGGTAAATTCGTGCCGATCGAGGCATCGGATACCGCAGCCGTAGTGGTTGGTATTTACGTCCGTCCTTATCCGACCACAACACAGCCAGATAAAGTTCGCCAGATCGGTACTGGTTACAACTTTGCTGGTGATTGCATGAAGCGTGGTTATGTCACGGTAAATCTTGGCTCTGATGCAAGCGCCGTTACGCTTGGTGGAGAGGTTTATATGCGTGTAGCCACTCCGACTGCATCCAGCCCACTGGGCGCCTTCCTGGCTGCTGCTGATGGCGATAACACTGTCCAGCTTACCAATGCTTACTTCAATGGCCCTGGCGATGCTAGCGGCAACATTGAACTGGCCTTCAACATTTAAGGAAATCGCAAATGCCAATGACATTTGACCAGGCAACAGTAGACAGTTCTGGTGCCTTTCTCATCGGAGAGCTGGAGCGCCTGGATCAGACGCTGAATCTTCCGCTGACCTCACAGACGTGGAGCCGCGATATTCAACTTCGCGAAGACGTGTCTATCGCTGACGAAATGAGTTCTTTTACCAACACCACCTTTGCCGCTGCGGGAACACCGAATGCCAACGGTAAAAACTGGATCAGTCCGCTGGCTACAGCTATTGCAGGTATCAATGTTGATATCGAGAAAAAGGGCTTCCCCCTGGAATTATGGGGTATGGAGTTGGGCTGGACGGTCATCGAACTGAATGCTGCGGCACAGGTCGGTCGCCCGATTGATACCCAGAAATACGACGGTATGCAGCTGAAGTGGAACATGGATACCGATGAGCAGGTTTATATCGGTGACGCCGCAAAAGGTGCGAAAGGTCTGCTTAACCTGTCTCAGGTGACCCCGACCAACGCAACCAAAACGTGGGCCACTTCAACTCCCGACGAAATCCGCGCCAGCATTAACCAGGTGCTGAGCAACGCATGGACCCGCTCTGCTTACTCTAAGGTGCCGGAAGATTTGCTTATCCCGCCAGAACAGTATTCGTTCCTGGCTAGCACCATTGTTTCTTCTGCGGGTAACCAGTCGCTGCTGACTTATCTGGAGACAAACACCATCGCCTATCACCAGAACGGCAAACCGCTGAACATTCGCCCGGTTAAATGGATGAAGGGGCGTGGTGTAGGCGGTACGGATCGCATGGTGGCCTACACCAACGATAAGAAGTTTGTGCGCTTCCCGATGGTGCCGCTGCAGAGCGTCCCGATCCAGTATCGCGGTCTGTATCAGTTGGTGACTTACTACGGCAAGCTGGGCGCGGTTGAGCCGGTTTACCCGGAAACCCTGAACTACATGGATGGCATTTAATCCAGGCATAGCCCCTTAACAGGGGCTTTTTTCTAAGGAATCCCGATGAAGAAAATCTATGTACTGACCGCGTTTAATTTCAATGACGGCGACAAAATCACGCCATTCGCTGCAGGTTTTCATGATGTTGATGATGCTGTTGCAGAGCATTGGTTTGTGAAAGCGCATTGCTCACCCGATGGTGAAGCGCCTGCACAGGTAGACGATCCGCGTATCGCCGAGCTTGAAGCACAGGTGGCGGAAAAGAATACCCGAATCGCCGAGCTTGAAGCGCAACTCACAGAGGCTAAAGCCAATGGCAAAAAATAAAAGCCTGCCGACGCCTGAGAAATTCCGGACCGACTTTCCACAATTCGCTGATGAAGATAAATACCCGACACCGATGATTCAGGCCAGATTGAATCTGGCGGATGTCCTCATGAGTGAGGCGCGGTTTGGTGAAGATATCTTCCCCTACGTAGTAGAGCTGTTTGTCGCCCATTACATGGCGTTATACGCGGCTGATATGCGAAGTGCTACTGTTGGCGCTTCAGGTGGGGCGAATAGTGGCGTTCAGACATCTAAATCAGTGGATAAGGTCTCAGTGGGCTATGACGCCAGCATGACGCTTAACCCGGATGCAGGTTTCTGGAACAACACGCGCTATGGCTCAGAGTTTTGGGAATACCTCATGATCTTCGGTGCCGGGGCTATTCAGTTAGGTACGCCGTAATGAAATCCGGATTAACGATTACCACAGATAACGCTGAGTCTGTTCTGGAGTCTCTACGCCAGCTTTCAGGTATGGATGTGCTGGTGGGTATCCCGGATGGCCCAAAGCGCGAAGACGCCCCGCTGACGAACGCAGAACTGGGTTATCTGCAATCGACAGGGGCAACCGTTGAAATTGATGGCGAGGTGGTGACGTTGCCGCCCCGGCCATTTCTCGATATGGGGATAGAAGATTCCAGACCTCGGACCACAGCATGCCTTAAAGCTGCTGCTGAAGCTGCTCTGGATGGCAAGCAGGATGCAGCTGTTAGTCAACTGGAGAAAGCTGGTCAAATCGCCCGCGACGCCTCAAAAGCAGTAATCGGTTCTGGTGACCGGTTGACGCCGTTATCAGATAAAACCATTCAGAAACGCAGAAAATCAAAGCCGCCAATTAAAGGCATCAAGCCGTTGTATGCGCGTGGCCATCTGCTCGAATCTATAAACTACGTCGTGAGGAAAAAATAATGCCGCTTCTCGATGTTACCGATGTGCTGCTGGATCCGGACTTTATGGATACCTCTCTGGTCTGTCATCGGCAGGTACAAACGGTCGATGAAGATAATTTCCCGACCAACACTGCTCAGGCTCTCCCGTTCTCAGGCGTGGTGACGGTTGACCGCTCTCTTGAAGCCAAACGAATGGCGGCGGGACAGAATATCAACGGAGCAATTCTCATCGTGACGCAATTCCGGCTCACGCAGGGGATGCCAGCCAGTGATTCAACGCCTGAGCTTGATGCAGATATCGTGACGTACAGCGGTCGCAATTATCGTGTGACGTTTGTCGATCCATATACCAGATACGGTGCCGGGTTCGTTCAGGCGCATTGCGAATTGCTGGAATTTAACGGAGGTATACCCGTTGAGTAACGACAGCACAGAGCCCGGGTACCTTACACCCGTTGGCAGTGAACCGGATTACGACGAAGAACTGGAACGACAGCTAAGCCGTTGGGTGAGAGGGGTTACGGGGATGCCTGCAAATATGGTTTACCCGCGCTTTACGGATCCCCAGCAAAAAATACCGCCGAACGGCAAAACGTGGTGCGGCTTTAACTTCTCCACGCTCTCACGGCCTGGCATGCCAGCAAATATCCAGGTAAGTGAAGAGCAGAGCGAGCAATGGTCGTGGGAAGGGATTCAGGTTCTGCTCTGTTTCTACGGCCCTGGTGGTTCTGCGATGGCTACGCGCTTCCGTGACGGAATATTCATTGAGCAAAACTCAGATACGTTTCGACGAATCTCAGGTTTGTCACTGGTGGATGCCGGAGAAATACGAAACCTCCCCGAATTAATCAATAACCAGTGGGTGCGCCGGTACGACGTGACCGTGACCCTTTCCCGCAAAAACACCCGTACTTACAACGTTAAATCTATCGTTGGTCCTAACGTCACGATAGTTACCGGAGACTAAAATGGAAAAAGGGCTTCCCCTTAACCGTATCACTAACGTGACGGTGACGCTTTCCGCACGGGCCGCGCAGGGGCGCAATTTTGGCTCGATGCTTATCCTGGGTGATTCAACCGTCATCCCGATCGCCGAACGCCTCCGAGCCTACTCATCGCCTGATGATATTGGCGATGATTTCGGGGTGGACAGCGAAGAGTATAAAGCCGCTGTTATCTGGTTTTCTCAGCAGCCACAGCCGACACTGGTGTATGTTGGTCGCTGGGTGAAAACGCTTGAAACAGGCGAGGCTGGCGAAGTTGAAACGCTTCTTGAAGCGGTCAATGCACTGATGGACTACAACGCCTGGTATGGTCTGCATCTGGCAGTGCCTGAAGCGGATTATCCGAATGACGCCGATGTCATCACCGTTTCCGCTGCGATTGAAGCGTCTACCGTTTCCCGTATCTTTGGCATTACTACTGATGAAGTGACGATCCTGGACGCAGCGACAACTACGGATCTGGCCTCAAAACTGAAAGCCGCGAAATACAGCCGGACGTTTATTCAGTATTCGACCAGTAGCCGCTATGCCGCACTTTCTGCCTTTGCACGTGCATTCACGGTTGATTTCACTGGCAGCAACACGACGATCACCCTGAAATTTAAACAGGAGCCTGGCATCACCTACGAAACGCTGGGTACGTCGCAAGCCAATAACCTGGAAGCGAAGAACTGTAACGTTTACGTCTACTACGAGAACGATACAGCGATTCTTGAGCAGGGCGTCATGAGCAATGGTGACTTCTTCGACGAACGTCACGGCCTCGATTGGCTACAGAATGCGGTACAGACTGCCGACTTCAACACGCTCTATACCAGTACAACCAAAATCCCACAGACTGACGCCGGAACCACTACCCGTATTGCGAACATTGAGCTGGTGCTCGACAAAGCAGTGCAGAACGGCCTGTTTGCACCGGGAAAATGGACGGGGGGCCCGATGGGGCAGCTCAACACTGGCGACATGCTGACGAAAGGCTATTACACCTGGGCGGAAAACGTCGATGACCAGTTACAGGTCGATCGTGAAGCGCGTAAGGGTGTGCCGATTCAGGTTGCCGGGAAACTGGCTGGTGCTGTCCATTATGGCAGCGTGGCAATCACAGTGGTTCGCTAAGGAGAGTCCTGATGTCTGCTTATTCGTTTCTTGATATCTCGGCTTCCCTGGCTGGTCCTACGGGAGCTATTGAACTCGGTGCTGGCTCTGCGAACTCCGAAGAGGGGATCGTGGTTGCGATGACCGAGGCAAAAAACACCATGACCATTGGCGCAGATGGTGAGGGTATGCACAGCCTTCACGGCGGCAAGAGCGGCACGATTACCGTTACGTTGTTGAAAACTTCCCCGGTCAATAAAAAGCTCTCTCTGATGTACAACGCGCAGAGCCAGTCCTCTTCCACCTGGGGGAATAACGTGATTGTGGTCCGTAACAAAGTAAGTGGTGATATAGCCACGGCACGCGGTGTGGCCTTCCAGAAACAACCAGACTGGAACAACCCGAAAGTCGCTGGAACGGTCGCATGGGTATTTGACTGCATCAAAATTGATGAACTGCTTGGGGAGTTTTAACCGATGGAATGCACGATTAAAGGCGTGAATTACCGCGCCAATAAGTTGGGCGTGTTTGAACAGTTGAAGGTATCCCGCAAATTATTACCGATCCTCGCTGGCCTGATGGCTGATTTTAGCAGCATCAAAAAGCTTCTTCCGGCTGGAGGCGTAAAAGAGCTATTTCCGGAAGGTGGCGAGGAAGGTGGCAAGGAAAGTGGCGAGGCCGTTAATTTGGAACGGTTGGAGCCAGTTTTCAACACGCTGCTACCGTGTATCGCTGACGAACTGTCAAAACTCACCGAAGAAGACACGAACGCCATCATCCATCCTTGTCTCGCTATGGTGGTGCGTGAAAACGGCAAACAATGGACGCCAGTCTTCCGCAGCGGTGAGCTGATGTTTGATGACATCGAGCTCTTTGACATGCTGCAACTGGTGGCGCGGGTGGTCGCCGATAGCCTGGGAAATTTTTTGCCAGAACTCCCCGACAACGCGACGCCCACCCCGAAAGCGGACTGACGCTGGATTCTTTGCCTGATGGTGAAGACTATCTGATGCGCCCGGTAGATGCCGGGTACATCCCTTACTCTGCGCTCAAAGATGGTTCGGTAGACCTGGCGGATATCGCCAGAATGAATGACTGGCTGGATCTGAAGGCTGACAACGAGTACCGGATCGCAAGATGGAGAGAGGCGAATGAACGCTGAGACGATTAAAGATTTTCTCGTGTCGCTCGGCTTCAAAGTCGATGAAAGCGGCGAGCGGAAATTTAATGCAGTGCTGGCGGGGGTTACTTCTAACGCTATTAAAACCGGGTTCGCCGTTGAAGCAGCGGCACTCTCTGTTGTCGCCTTTACGGCAAAAATAGCCCAGGCATCTGACAAGCTGTACTGGGCCTCCCAGCGCACTGGCGCGACGGTGCAGGGGCTTAAACAGGTTAGTTATGCCATTTCGCAGGTTGGCGGCAGCGCTGACTCGGCGATGAGTTCGCTGGAGAGCCTTTCACGGTTTATCAGAACCAATCCCGGTGCGGAGGGCTTCCTTAACCGTCTGGGTGTGCAAACACGCGACGCCAGCGGCAATATGCGCGATATGGCGAGCATCTTCACCGGGGTAGGCCAGACGCTTAGCAGCATGCCGTATTACCGGGCTAATCAGTACGCCAGCATGCTGGGTATTGATGAAAACACCCTGATGGCGATGCGGCGCGGTGTCGGCGGGTTCTCCGGCGAATATTCCGCTATGGCGAAAGCGATCGGCTTTAATGCCGATCAGGCCGCGGTAAGTTCTAACCGGTTCATGACCTCGCTTCGATCGTTCGGCGAAATGGCAGGGATGGCGCGGGATAAAATCGGCGCTAACCTGGCTGGTGGCCTCGCTGGTTCACTGGATAAATTACGCCGTCAAATTCTCGATAACTTCCCGAAAATTGAGCAGACGCTGACGGCGGCTATCAAAGGGGTATTGTGGCTGGGTGACCTTATTGCCCGGTTATTCTCCCGGCTGATGGAAGGGACTTCTGATCTGCTGGACTGGTGGAAATCACTGGATAAGCAGACGCGGGAACTGATCACGCTGTTTGGAGCATTAACGGTAGCGCTGCGGATCCTTAACAGCACGTTCTGGATGTCTCCTGTAGGGCTTGTTACTGCGTTCGCTGCCAGTATCGCTCTGCTATGGGAAGACTATAAAACCTGGAAAGAAGGCGGAAAAAGCCTGATTGACTGGGGGAAATGGAAGCCGGAAGTAGACGCCGCTCTGAAGATGGTTAAAGACCTCCGGCAGACCGTCGTCGATCTGGGGAAGGCACTGGCAAAACTTCTGAATATTGACCCTAAATCCTGGTCTCTGAAGTGGGATTTCAGCAACTTCATCAGCCAGATGGGCGAATTCAGTAAGATGCTGAGCATGATTGGTGACCTGCTGAGCGCTATCAAGGATGGGCGCTGGTCCGATGCTGCCAATATTGGTAAGCAACTACTGAGCCAGGGCAACAATAACCCGGATGCGCTACCAGGTGTATCTGATAGCGCTAATGGCGCGGCTGACTGGATTAAGGATAAGTTCGGTTTTGACCCTCGTAGCGTCGGACGATTTTTCCGTGGTGAAGGTAACACGCTTGCAGACCGCAACAACAACCCTGGAAATATCCGCCCGGTAGGTGGTAACGGCTTCCGTTCTTTTGGCTCCGCGTTGGAAGGATGGCAGGCGATGAAAAACCAGTTGATGCGCTATTTCACCGGGAAAACGACGGGGCGCATGCTGCAAACCGTCCAGGATATCGTGAGTACCTGGGCTCCTGCTGGCGATAACAACGATCCGCAGTTGTACGCCAAACAGGTAGCTGGCTGGATGGGCGTTTCCCCTGATGCCGTATTGAATCTGAATAACCCTAATACGATGGCTTCCCTGATGCAGTCTATGGCCCGTAAAGAGGGGTACGCCAACTGGCAAAGCCCTTTAGCGTATCAAGCTGCAGGCGCATCAATTCAGCAGAACAATACCTATAACATTCACGGCGGTAACGCTATGGAAGTTGGTCAGGAGGTCGGACGCCGCCAGATTGATGCAAATGCCAGGGTAATGCGCAAAAACCAGAGCGGGGTAGGTTAATGGATATCCTTTCTACGCTGTTTCAGCAGCAGTCCCGGCGTATTGGTCTGATTGTTCCCAGCGTTGTGGTATCTGAAAAGCACAGCGACACGCTGGAAATTACCGAGCACCCCGTCGAAACGGGGGCTCCTGTTTCAGACCATGCCTATAAACGGCCCTCAGAGGTCGTTATGGAGGTGGGATTTGCTGGTGGTGGTTCGCTACTGGATTTCATTGATACGTCCTCTCTGGGCTTAACGCTTGGCCTGAGCCCTAAAGAAACCTATCAGCAAATACTCGACCTGCAGACCAGCCGGATCCCTTTTGATGTTGTCACAGGGAAGCGGCTATACAGCAACATGCTGATAAGGGCGATTGAGGTCACAACTGACCGTACATCAGAAAACGTACTGATGGCGGTTTTAACGCTTCGCGAAGTGATCATCACCCAGACTCAGCAGATAGCGGTAGCCGATAAAGCCGATATGAAGGAGGGGGTCAATACGTCAGCTGTTATCAACTCCGGCACAAAAGCGGCAAAGCCTCAAAACGAATCCTTGCTTAGCTCTGGCTGGCAGGGGCTCAAATCAATTATTGGAGGCGGCTGATGCAGGTATACGAAATCCCCCTCACTGCTGATAACCAGCAATTCAGTACCATTCTGGCGGGTGTTACCTACCAGATAAGCATCACCTGGCGTGATCCGTGCTGGGTTCTGGATATCGCCAATAGCAGCGGTAACCAGGTGGTTAAAGGTATCCCCCTTGTGACTGGCGCTGACCTGCTGGCTCAGTATTCCTATCTCGGGTTTGGTTTCAAACTCGCCGTGGTTTGCGACGATGCGAACCAGGATTACCCAACCCAAACAGATCTCGGTACCGCCAGCCACTTACTGGCAATAACGGAGTAATTATGTCTCAAAACTGGATGCGTCATTTCGAACTGCAGCTACTGGACGAAAACGGGAAGGGAATAGACCTGGGTGACTTCAAAGTTACTTTCACAATCGACTGGTTCAACATCAGCAGCGCTACACGAACCGGGACGTTTAAGATTTATAATCTGTCTGCGGATACGGTGAACCGGATCACCGGTAGTGAATTTGCCACTATTCGCGTAATTGCTGGTTATGATGGTATTGCCCCCGATGTTGACGCCAGCGACGTAGGGCGCGTTCGTGAGGTCGATGCTTCTCAGGTGGGCCAGTCTGACGGTCGTAACTGGGGATTACTGTTTACAGGCGATATTCGGTACACCATCACGGGTAAAGATAACCCGGTTGATTCGTTCGTACTTATTCAGGCCGCAGATACCGATCTGGCGTTTAGCTCTTCCATCACGGTGCAGACGCTGGCAGCAGGTTATACAGTTGCCGATATGAACCGCGCTTTGATGAAGGACTTCGAGGCCAAAGGCGCAACGGAGGGTGTTACCCCTCCAATGCCTGCTACTGTCTTCCCACGCGGGCGCGTGCTGTTTGGTATGACGCGAGACCTGATGGATAACGTCGCAAGGCAATGTGGCGCAACCTGGCAATTCGTTGATGGCCAGCGCCAGATGGTGGCAAAAAATGAGTATGTGCACGAAGCTATTATGTTGAACAGCGCCACCGGGTTAATCGGCATGCCTCAGCAAACGATCGGCAACGGAGTGAACGTACGCGCTCTGATTAACCCGAACATTCGCGTTAATGGCCTGATTGAGCTGGATCAGGCGTCTGTCTACCGCACCGCACTCGAGAATAATGATATCGCTATGGCTGGTGGACGCATTACCGATCAGGACAATAACGGGAACATCTCAATAACCGGAACCACCTCACAGCCTGCCAGCATTGCTACGGACGGCGTTTATATTGTGCGCGGCATTATGTACACTGGCGACACAAGGGGCCAGGCGTGGTACATGGATATGATGTGTGAAGCGCGTGGTGCACATGATATTGCATCCGGTTCGGCTTTGCAGAGGGGGTTATAGCAAATGAGATCGTGGATACTCTCGTTGTTGGTAGTGGCTTCATTTGGGGCTTCTGCTGGCACCATTACAATGCAGTGTGGTGGTTTTCGAATGGAGGCTATCCCAGATTCTTTGTTCAAGATTAACGGAGAAACTGTAACTTCCCAGAAAATTAAGACTCTCGGGAATGGAGATGGGATGCGTGTGGACATGGGCCTGATGCCCGCCAAAGATGGTAACAATTATGGGTTCCAGTACATTCACCGCCCTGGTAGCGATAAGCGTTTTTTGAACGTTCAACTGCTGCAGAACAGCATGGATGCGCCCAAGATGATTGGCTCTTTCCCATGTAAGAAAGTGGCTGAGTAAGAATTTCTTAACTCTTAGATACTTATTCGAAAGTCGCATGCTCCGTACTCAAATGGTTTTACAAACTGGTTGCTTGCGGCTAATACTTGTTTAAACTACGCCAACTACAAATTTACTAAAAGAGTAAAAGCAGCTTATGCCAGTAGCGCAACCTAAAACTAGGGAAGTCGTCGCTAAGCTTGGTCCGTCCTTAGAAGCGGGTAGACTCTTGCTTCTTGACCTCGAAAAACAGAAATTGTTAAGAGAAGCACGTGCTTTACCTGTAAAGTATCAGTCCTTAGCACTTGAAGGCCTGATTCTTTTGCTGGATGGGAGAGTGGAAAGTGGCATTGCTGCGATAGAGCAGTCTTTAACGTTATGCCCGACAGACCCTGTGACGTGGGGAAACTATTCGAGCGCACTCAGCAATATTGGTCTTTACTCTAAACACAGAGAGGTGCTGATTCGCGCTCTCGATTATGGTTTCCCCTGCATGGCTGATCATGCTTTACATTTTGCGGCCTTCTGGGCTGATGGGGACATTCTTGATATGGCTATCTCGAAGATTGAGAAATTCGATCAAGCAGAAAAAGAGCCTAACTTTTTGCCGCTTCAAACCGCGTCAATCTTGAACAGCTTTAGTGAGTCAATGAAGGATGGGTTACAAAAGGTGGCAGAAGTTCTAATGTACATTGTTGAGAGTGAATCTCTGGTTGCTAAGAACTCGAGTCTTCTTACTGACGGAGAAGGTTATGTTTCTTTCTCTGTAGGAATTGAGACTGAAGATGCTGATTATCTTTCATACCTCAACGATAAGGTAGTCGATGAGATGATTGATAGAGGTCTTGAAAGTGGGTGTAGTGTCGCATACTTCGAGGCGGTAAACTGAAATGCCTGTAGCTATCAACTGTTTCTTGGAGATGGCAAAAAGTTCACTTGAGAATAATGGTGAGCAATGGACTCGTAATGCTATTAGCAGAGCATACTATACGATGTATCATTCCGCTTTATTACTCACTGATGGCTTTATACCCACACATGATGAGGATGGTGAAAAACTCCTTGGTGGGGTGCATGCTAGACTTGCTGAATACCTTTGTGGCGATATCGCGGCAGAGAAACATAGCTTGGATATAAATGCTTCCAAAAAGGTGGGGCTCAAGCTTAAAACTGCACATCATCGCAGGGTTACTGCGGACTATAACCTTGATAAGAAAGTAAATCGTATAGATGCATGTAGCACTATCAAGGATGCTGAAGATTTGCAAACTCTAATCGCTGATATGATTAACACTAAGAAATCAGCTAGCTAAATCGAGTTTATAACATGGCAAACCCGCTTCGGCGGGTTTTTTCATATCTGGAGCCTAACAAATGGCATCATCCAACCAAACCCGCAGCGGATCCCTTGATGAAACTTTCGAGTCAGAACGAAAAGTTTTAAAGGAGCAAATCCGCGTCGCGCTACCCGGCATTATTCAGTCATTTGACCACGATTCAGTAACTGCAGTTGTGCAGCCGGCGATCCGCTATGTTGAGCGTGATAACGATCGCGCTACTGAAACACAGGATTACCCACTGCTTACCGATGTTCCGGTGATTTTCCCTCGTGGGGGCGGCTGTACGCTGACATTCCCAGTCAAAGAGGGTGATGAATGCCTGGTGATATTTGGTGACCGCTGTATCGATTTCTGGTGGCAAAACGGCGGTATTCAGGAGCCGGTAGACGACAGGATGCACGATTTATCTGATGCGTTCTGCATGGTCGGCCCACAATCACAGGCAAAGAAAATCAGTGGTATCAGTAGCAGCGCGGTAGAACTCCGTAGCGATGATGGCGGTACAAAGCTGAGCCTTAATCCTTCGAGTGGTGAAATCAACGGTACCGCACCGGGAGGCTTTAATCTGAATGGCCTGAAAATCCTCCCGGATGGTCGCCTGCAGCTGGTGGATGGTTCCATTGTCGATAAGCACACGCATGGCGGCGTTGAATCTGGTGGGAGTAATACAGATCCGCTTGGAGGATAATATGCGCTACCGTCGAGAAGATAATGACGGGGATTATACGTTTGGTCAGGGTGATGATACCTGGCTGGTTAACTCTCCGGAGGCCGTCGCGCAGGCCATTAAAACGCGCTTCCTGCTCTGGTACGGAGAATGGTTCCTCGATACGACAGAAGGAACACCCTGGATACAGTCCGTCCTGGGAAAGCACAAGCCAGAAACCTATAACCTCGCTATTCGAAAACGCATTCTTGAAACGCGCGGGGTGAAATCCATCACCGACTTTAATACTACCGTTGACAGCCGCACACGGCGTGTAACGTTCACAGCAACGGTGGAAACCATCTACGGGACAACGACAGTAACCTCGGAGGCGTAATGGCTCTGGACCTTGAAACACTCGGCTTATCGGCAACGGTAACCGCTGAGGGGATAAGTGCGCCTGACTATCAAACCATCCTGTCTACTGTGACGGGATACTTTCAGCAGATTTACGGCAGTGATGCTTATATCGATCCGGATAGTAAAGATGGTCAGCTAATCGCGCTGGTGGCGCTGGCAATCCATGATGCCAATAACACCGCTATCCAGGTATATAACAGTTTCTCGCCATCAACCGGGATCGGTGTGGGGCTGTCCAGCAACGTAAAAATTAACGGGATAGAACGCCGTGAGGCGACGAATTCAACGGTTGACCTGTTATTAACCGGTACTGCAGGGACCTCAATCACCAACGGCTCAGTGAAGGATGCAAACGGGGTTATCTGGAATCTACCTCCAACCGTATCAATCGGTATTGACGGGACGATTGTTGCTACCGCCACCTGTGCAAATTCCGGTGCTGTCGCAGCACTGGCGGGAACGGTGAACAAAATCAACACCCCTACACGGGGATGGTTATCGGCAAATAACCCGCTGGCGGCTACCGTTGGCGTGGCTGCAGAGAAAGATTCAGAGCTTCGCATCAGGCAGTCGCAGAGCGTCGCCTTGCCGTCTCTCACGCCGTTTGAAGCGGTAGACGGTGCAATAGCGAATATTAAGGGCGTCACTCGTCACAAGCTGTATGAGAACGATCAGGACGTGCCTGATGCTAATGGCCTGCCACCGCACTCAATAGCAGCCATTGTGGAAGGTGGGGATGCTACGGAGATTGCAAACACGATTCGTGGCGTAAAAGACCAGGGAACGACGCCATACGGCAGCACAATAATTTCAGTGCCGGACAAATACGGCAGTCCTCACCAGGTCGGATTCTCGCGCCCGGTTGATGTGCCTATTTTTGTCAGCATTACGATCGAACCTCTGACGGGGTATACCTCACAGGTAGGCAATGAAATAAAAGCTGCTGTAGCAGCGTATATCAACTCCCTTGCCATAGGAGCGAACGTGGTGATAAGCCGTGTCTATTCCCCGGCAAATCTGGGTGTAGTCAGTGGCGGAAACTCTCGTTATTACGACATAACAGAACTACTGATCGGGACGTCAGCTGATACGGTGGCTGCTGCTAACGTTGTGATTGCTTTCGACCATTCAGCATCCTGTAGTATCGATAATATCCATCTGGAAGTGACGCTATGAGCAAATACACTGACCGGATATCAAACTATCACGCCGGAAAGCCGAAATTCTTTGCTCATGTGGATCTTTCTACGCGGCCCCTTATTGATATCGCACAGACGATGGCAGGAATGATATCGGCTTTTGATATTGATACGGCAGTTGGTAAGCAACTGGATATTCTTGGCGAGTGGATAGGGCGAAAGCGCAGGGTGAGCACGCCAATCTCTGGTGTGTATTTCTCCTGGGATACTGAAAAACTTGGATGGGACCAGGGGGTATGGCAGGGACCATTTGACCCGGATGATGGTTTTCTTGACCTGAGCGATGAAGTTTATCGTTTGGTATTGAAGGTCAAAATAGCTATCAACCACTGGAACGGTCAGAACGACACATTACCGGACATCCTCGACAGCGCTCTTGCTGGTTCCGGGATCCGAATGGCAGTTATAGATAATCAGGATATGTCTATATCTATCTGGATATTGCCTGATTACTCAATTGTGCTGAATGAAACAGATCGACTGATATTTGATAGCGCTGTTAATAAAGGGCCGTTTATTTCCCTGCCTGCCGGGTATGTTCCGTCACGATATGACTTAAATCCGATTGACCAGGTTAATGCGGAGTTATGGTGGGCAATACAGAATGGATACCTGACCGTTAAGGCTGCGGGGGTGAGAGTTAAAGAAATGCAAATTCCATCCAATGGAGGTAATACCTTTTTTGGATTTGATATTGAAAACGAATATATCTCAGGGTTTGATGAGGGCTCATGGGGGGAGGAGTTTTAATGGCTATTAATAATTTTAAAGCGTTTGCTACTGGCAACGGTGCTAATGTGATTTCACAATCTGATTATGAGGCGCTTTCAGCGTTAGCATCTGGGTTTCAGTCTGGTAAGGCATCTTCCTCACAAGTAAATAAAGTATTGCGACAGTCATCTTTTGTATCCTCTGCAATCTCTCAATTTATTTCATCAACACTAAATAAAGATGTACTGGATGATGGGGATATCTCCTCTTACGTTACAGATTTTACAAATGCTTTAAGAGAAGATGTCACTAACAACTTGTTACCAGTGTTTGTAGGTCAAACAAACGGGTATATAGCTATTCCAGCCCTTCTTGGCGGTGTGAAAAAAACATTTTACATTCAGTTTGGATCATTCTCTGGGACAACTGACAGTGTTGGCAATGATGGTGTATATGAAAACTCAGATATTAATGTGGCATGGCCCGTAACATTTCCCAATGAAGTGCTGGCAGTTATAACCGGTGGTTCGTCAGACGCACCAGGGAGAGGTATGCAGGAGATATCTTGGAATTTAACAAAAGGTAAAACAGGAGGTAAATTTGGCGTGCAATGCCGATCGCCTGGCGTGTCAATGACTGGCACTTATATTAGCATTGGATATTAATAGGAGTCGTTATGTTGTTCTCTGAGTCAACGCAAGCATTCTATTTGCCAGAAGTAAACTATGGGGTAGATCTTCCCAGGGATGTTATTGAAATTAGCGACAATGAATATCAGCGCTTATACAAGGCAGTAAATGAATGCCGTAGAGTCTATATAAATAATCAAGGCATTGAAATTAGTGAGAAACGTCCAGATAAGTATTATGAGTGGGATTTATCATCTAATTCGTGGAAGATAAGCGAAGAAAATAAAATAAAAAAAGAAAGCGATATAATCAATGAAAGATTTCAAATTAAGCAATACCTTATGGAGAAAGCGAGTAGTAAAGTTACTCCGTTGCAGGACGCTGTTGATTTGGGGATTGCGACAGAAGAAGAAAAAGAAACCCTGAATAAATGGAAAAGCTATAGAGTGGCTTTAAACAGGTTGTCAGTAAACGCCTCTGACATTATTGAATGGCCGAAACCTCCAGAACTTTAAAATAGGTAATACTATGTCTCAATACAATACGGGTAATTCTGTCCCGTCTTCAGACATGCGCGACGCCTGGGATAATAACTCCACAATAGATATTTTTGTCAGCAGCCCTGAATTAAAGATAACGACACGTACAGGAATTGAACGTGACACATTAGCTGGTATCCAAAAAAAAGCTGAAGACCAGCGGGACCAAATTGCTTTAGATGGTGCGGAAGTCATAGACGAAACCCGGCAGAACCTGATCCCACTTAGTCGCCAGTATATGACTCTGGAAGACGCACAGGCGGATATTGCCAATATTCCTGAAGGAAGCACGACGTATTACCGCAGCCCTGATGATAGCGCGCTGGCTATTGAGGTTATTAACCACGGTGGAACGCTTGAGCCTACCGGGCGGAAAATGCCGTCTCAGGAATCTATTGATGGCCGGGTGTATTTATCTGAAGGGAGTG
>ERZ1106981.309-NODE-309-length-40870-cov-47.769080_pt1 | contig 40870 bp, 28 predicted proteins | sample MGYA00403692_ERZ1106981 | MGnify/ENA primary metagenome ERZ1106981 (study PRJEB35170, sample SAMEA104062431) | human gut metagenome | biome: human gut; feature: human-associated habitat; material: faeces | place: Denmark | collected 2012-06-22 ... | reverse complement strand
ACGAAATATCTGAGGTGGAAACGATGAAAAAAGTAGGACTGATTCTATTAAGTGTTCTGTTGTTAACAGGCATGGTGTTGCCCGTCATGGCAGATGATGACGAGGATGTTTATTACCTGACGATGTGTTCTGGTTCTAATCTGACCGATGAACAGAAGACGGAATGTCAGAATTATGCGGCTAAGCGCAACAGTGAGCTGCAGAATGAATTGAATGAAATTAAAAAAAAGCGGAAGGAAATTGAAGCGGATCTGGCGAAGGTCGGTCAGGAAATCAAGGATTATGATTCACAGATTTCCTCGCTGCAGGGACAGATCAACACGCTGAACGCGCAGATCACTGAAAAGGAAAATTCGATTGCGGCACTGGAGGAACAGATTCTCCAAAAAGAAAACGAGATTAACGCGCTGCGGGAAAAGGTGGAACAGCGCTTAGTTCGTTCCCAGCAGACGATGCACACGAACCAGTTTCTGGATTTCTTAATGGGGGCAGAGGATTTCGCTTCACTGCTGCGCCGGATTCAGGGCGTCAACGATATCATGAATTATGACAAGAAGTCGCTGGAAGACTTGAAGACATTGATGGATCAGTTGAACGCCGATAAGGAACAGCTGAGCATTGAAAAAGAAGAACTGGAAGTGGCGAAGACGGACGTTGAAAGCAAGAAACGCCAGGTTGTCAGCTTAAAGGCGACAGCCGAGCTGGCGCAGAAGGAATATGAACAGCGGGCGGCTGAACTGGAAGCTGAGGGAAATCAGATTTCCGGCAGCCTGAATGAATTAAAAGGGATGATCAAGTCACTGGGACTGGATTCGATCGTGACCTCCAGCGGCTTCACCCGTCCGACCAACAGCGGCCGGCTGTCCGCGGGGACCTGGCATTACGGCCTGAACGTCAACGGCGGCGTTCATCTGGGCATGGATATCGCGGCTGGGGTCGGCACGCCGATCTTTGCGGCCGGCAACGGCGTCGTGCTGGCCAGCGCTGACGGCTGTTCCAACGACGGCTACATCGGCAACTCCTGCGGCGAAGCCCAGGGCGGCAGCCGCGGCGGCGGAAATCAGGTGTACCTGTTGACGAGCATTAACGATGTCACCTATGCCGTGAAGTATCTGCATATGACTCCGGGGACGCCGTTAAAAACCGGAACGGTCGTCAACGCCGGCGATCAGATCGGCGCGATTGGCAAGTCCGGCAACGTCACCGGCGCGCATGTGCATATCGAGGTGTTTAAGCTCGGTACGATGTCGCTGGAAAGCTATGCCAGCAGCTGGAGCGGCGATTTAGCCTTCGGCGCCGGCTGGGGCGCGGCCGGATTGAACCGGCTGTGCGCGAACGTCGGCGCGCCGTGCCGGGTTAAACCGGAAACGGTCTTCGGGTATTAAATCCGGATTTGAAATGCGGAAGAACTAAGCTTTCGTTCACTTACTCATGAAAATTGAAATTTCCTGCTTTCCAGGAAGAATAAAACACCCGGGAGGGATGACTGAAACGATATTCAGCCACTGTCCCCGGGTGTTTTTCTTTGTTAGGAAAGTGCAGCTCAAAGGAATTAAAAAAAGCTTGGGCATCTCGTGGCGCTCAAGCGCTTCAAAGTAAAGCTTGTCGAACTTCTGAAAAAGGTTAAAAATTAGGATTGGATCACGAAAACAGGGATCTTTGCGTTGTGCTTTCATTTTGCGCCAATGACTTTAACGGTTCATCGCGGTGTTTCTCCCTCAAGAATCCAGTTAAGGATCAGTTCGGCAAATTTTCGTATATGAAAAGAGTGGAATCGCCAAGGTAGATTTCACTGCGGCAATGATGAGAAGCAGTCCAGGTTTTTCCACACTCTTTTGGTCCTTCGATACAAACTGCGCCGATCATTCTGATAGATTTTAATAATTTAATCAGATAGATTTCGGGTTTTCAATAGGTTAGATTTTAAAAAATCAATCAGAGAAATTTTTAAAAATCAATCAGAGAGATTTCAACTGACTTCAAAGCATTTCATAAGGTTGAACCTCAATACTGTGGATTCGGAAGCGTCAAGGGAAGGATTAACAGTTAATGATCGGTAACGGCCGTTCAGGTTTTCAACAGAAATTACGGCCGATGTAAACGCCGACGGCTTGTCCCTGTGAAGTGAGAATGATCCGTCGCGCTCTTCCCTGTTTTGAATTTCAGAGAATTCATCTTTCTATTTCTTACGATTCGCAAAAAAAGCAGGAAAAACATTGATCTCCATCGGAACAGATTGGATAATAAAGTTAGAAAACAGGAGGTAGTTCAGAATGGCAGACGACTACAAAAAAGTTCAGGAAGAATATGAAAAAATGATGGAAGCGATGTTTTCCGGCAAATCCAGCGAGGAAGTCGCCGCTTCAATTCTGCAGCAGCAGGAAGCGATGATGCAGCACATGGATATGGATCAGGTCATGAAGGAAGCGATGGGCGCAGCCGCGGCGATGATGAACCAGACGGAAAGCCAGATCCAGGCCCAGACGGAAGCGATGATCCAGAATTTGAGCGCGTCCATGGCCGGCGGGGAAAATCCGCTGGCCGGGCTGACGGATTCCATGGGCGATTTTGCGGATTTGTTCGGCGGTGATCCGGAGGAGCTCACGCGAATGTTCCTGGGCGGCGACGACCCGGAATATGATCTGGAATCGATCAATGAGAAGATCCAGAGTCTGCGGGTTCTGGAAAAAGAATCGGGCGTAACGCTTTCGCGCAGCCATGAAACCTTCCGCACGTTTGAAATCTTGCTTACTGCCTACATGAGCTTAAAAAACGCCCATGAAATGGATGGCTTGGCGATGGAAGAGGATCCGGAGTTTATTGATCAGATCAAGGATATGCTTGAAAGCAGCTGGGGGATCACGAATCCGGCGGAGCTGACGGAGAAGCTGCGCGAGCTGACGACAGCCGGGCATCAGGCGAAATATTCGCGTTATCAGGCCGCTGCGAATCCGCAGGAACTGATGGACGATCCCGAGGATGAAGAGGAACTGGAATCCGTGCTGCCATGCTGGAAGCTGGCGCAGTATTTCAAGGACAAGCTGCCGGAAAATTATATTCTGGGCTGGGATTACGGCCGGGCGGCGACGGTTGTCCGCTGGGGCTATACAGTCGGTTACATCAACGAGGAGGACAGCTGGGCCTGGCTGGATCAGATCGCTGAGAAAATGATCGATGTCTTTGATTCCTGGACGGAGTTCGGTTTGTCGTATGTCTTCGGTTCGTTGTTCTGGATCGCGGCGTTTGACGGCGAGGAAGGAATCAGTGAGCGCTTTGAGGAAGGCATCGAGCTTTTGACGGAGCTGCTGGATGAAGACGAAGACGGTCAGCCGGGCGTCTGGGCGCAGTGCGCCTGGATCAGTGAGCTGACGGATTAATTCATGCTCGAACAATTCAAAGCGGCGCTGGCGGAGAAGAACCGGACGCGGCTGGCCTTGCTTCTCGACGAGATCGATCCGGATGAAACGGACGATGCCGGCAATACCGCGCTGCATTTGGCGGCGGAGCAGGCGGATGGGGACACGATTCGGGAATTGTTGATCCGCGGCTGCGATCCGTTCGCGGTGAATCATTACGGCTGGACCGCGCTGCACAGCCTGGTTCGGTTTCGGGATTTTGCCGAATACCCTGAGGCGGTAACCGAATCCTGTATCCGTCTGCTGAAAGCTGGCTGCCCGAAAGAAAAACGCGATGAATCCGGACTGACGTTTTATCAGCTGGCCGCCCAGCGCGTCAACGTTCCGATCTTTGAAGCGCTGCTTCTTTCTCGTCTGCATCCTGCGGCGATCGTGCTGTCCGACGGCGATACAACGCTGCATCTTGTATGCTGGAGTCTGAATCTGATCGACTCTGCGCGAGGCGAAGCTCATGTCCGGCTGGAACAGCCTTACGTGCGGATTGTGGAAATCCTGCTCGAACTGGGACAGGATCCTGATCAGAAAAATAACAGCGGTCTGACGCCGCGGCAGCTGGCCGTACAGTTGGGCGGCAAAGCGGTAGCGGCCTTGTTAAGCGGACAGGCGGAAGCCAGCGGCGGCTTGACGCTGTTTGAAGCCGCCCGCCGGAACGATCAGGACAGCCTGCGCTATTGGATCAGTCAGCCCGTCGACTTGGACGCGTCGCTGGACGAGGGCGAAGAACAGGGGATGACCGCGCTGGCCCTGGCCTGCCGGTTTCTGAACGAAGAAGCGGCGATTCTCCTGCTGGAAGCCGGCGCTGAGCCGCTGGCGTTTGAAGGCAAAGTGGAAAACTGCGCGCTTTACCAGTTTCTAACCGCTCTGAAATCCCGGACGCGGATCTCGCATCCGGTAACGATCCGTTCGATCAAAAAAATGTTTCGCGGCTTAACCCGGCAGCTGACGATGCTCGATCAGCCGGTAACGGAGAACGGCGAAATGCCGGTGCACGTGCTGTGCGGCCACATTGACGCCGGCTGGTGGGTGGAAGACCGGAAATTCCAGGAGGTTCTGCTGGAAATGATGATCAGCCGCGACGTCTGGCGTCAGCGAAGCGCCGACGGCCGTCAGCCGCTGCATTATCTGGCGGAACACCCATGCGCGGAAGCGGAGAACTTGATTTCCATGATTCTTGAGTGCTGCGACGTCAATGCGCAGGACAACGAGGGCAATACCGCTCTGATGATCGCCTGCGGCCGGAAGCTGATCGGCGAAACGCCGGTGGAAACAATGCTGATCCGCGCCCGCAACCGTGTCGATCCTTCCGGTGCGGCGGCGTTGGTCACCCAGCTGCTGCAAGCGCCGGACATTGATTTATCACTCGTCAATAACAGGCAGATGACGGCGTTGGAAATCGCCGTGGAAAATGAATTTGAGCTGGTTGTCAATTTATTGCTGAAAAAGGAGGGAGAACGTGGCTGAACTCTTAATTAAAGCCTGCCGCACCGGCCAGAAGGGCGTGGCGCTGGCGCTCTTAAAAAACCCGGACCTCGACGTTAACGAACGCGACGGACAAGGCCGGACCGCGTTGTTTTACGCCTGTGCGCAAGCGCAGCGGGACGTCGTGATCGCCTTGTTAAAGCGGGGTGCGGACACGACACTGGCGGATAATCACAGCGTTACGCCGCTGCATCAGGCGGCCGCGGTGGGAAACCGGGAAATCATGGGCCTGTTGCTGGAAAGCTGTCCGGCGGAGGTGAGCGACGATCAGGGCGTGACGCCGCTGATGAGTGCGATCAGTTATAAAAAAGTGGAAGCCGCCAAGTTTCTGATCAGCCAGGGCGCGAATCCGGAAACGAAGGATAACGCCGGTCACAGCGCCGCCGATTATGCCGCGGCCAACGGCTTGAAAGCGATTGAACTGTGGGGAGCCAGCGACAGCCAGAAGGACGGTGAGGGCAACACCCCCTTGCATATCGCCTGTCTCAGCGGACAAGGCGAGCTCGTCAGAACGTTAATTCCCAAGCATCCCCAATGGCTCAACGAGGTCAACGACCGTCATGAAACGCCGCTGCTTCTGGCGGCGGGAACCAATAATTTAATGATCGCCCAGCTGCTGATCCAGGCTCAGGCTGACGTAAATCTGCGCTCCAACCGCGGCAGCACGCCGCTGCACCTGGCAGCTTATCAAAACAACGCGCCGTTAACAGCGATGTTGATTGAAGCCGGCGCGGAACTGAACGGCGCCGATCAGGCGGGACAGACGCCGCTGATCCTGGCTGCCAAACGTGGTAATCTGGACTGTGCGCGCAAACTGATCGAGGCCGGGGCCGACGTGAATCTGTGTGATCAGTATCAGAAAAGCGCCCTGGATTACGCGATTCAGGGAGGCTATACGGAAATGGTCGAGCGGCTGTTGGAGGCCGGGGCCGGATCATAGACAGAAAAAGTTAAAACATCGGTAAGCGAGTCATGGTTAGACAGGACTTGCGAGCCGGTGTTTTTTGATAGGATTGATTTGATGATAGGATGAAAGAACCGAGAAACAATTAAAACGGCGTTATCAACGAAGCTGATCGGCGAAGCAGGCTGCGCGATTAAACAAGTTCCATCCGTGTGATTTTCGGCATTCAATCCGACAAATTTCATGTCTTTAATCTGTCGGAGTTCATAGTTTCAATTCCTGATATTTTGGTTTTTTATTGATGAAATTTTACGTCTCTGCCCGCGGTATTTACGTGTACGCAATCCACAGACGGTTGTCTTGAAGAAAAACGGGATGGAACTTGACAAATAAGATGAGAAATGTAATGATCTATATGACTAAAACAAAATAAATAGTCATATAGACTAGGAGGCGGACTATGCCCAAATTCAGTGATAGTGAAAAAGAACGAATCCGGCAGAAATTAATGCGGGAGGGAGAGCGGTTATTTACGGCTTACGGGATTAAGAAAGTATCGATCGATGAGATCGTTAAGGCCGCGGGAATTGCCAAAGGATCGTTTTACACGTTTTACCCAAGCAAGGAACATTTGTATATGGCGATTGCCGGTGAACTGCAGACGCGGATGTGGCGGGAAATGGAAACCTTCCTGAACGAACGCCGTGCGCTGCCGCCGCGCGAGCTGTGCAAGCAATGCTTTCTCTGGATGTTCGATAATCTGCAGCGGTATCCAATGCTTCAACAGGCGGATGGTGAAACGGCTGAATATTTATACCGCAAGCTGCCGCCGGAGGTGATCGCCGCTCATAGCCAGGACGACAGCCACGAGCTTGTTCAGCTGCAAGCTTACGGCATTCATTTTCAATGCGGGATTGAAATTGCGACCCAAACGCTGCAGACGCTGGCAATCACGTTTCTGAATCTCCAGCAGGAACAAGCCCCTCAGCAGCGAATCGTCATGGAGCTGATTCTGGACGGCGTGCTTAAGGAGATCGTCAGCGATGAACGCGATTGAAGTCCGCGGCGTTCATTTTCGTTATCCGGGCGCGAAAACTGAAACGATCCGCGGGATCAGCTTCGATGTGAAACAAGGGGAAATCTTCGGCTTTCTCGGTCCTTCCGGCGCAGGCAAAAGCACAATCCAGAAAATTCTGACTGGGACATTACGCAATTACTCCGGCAGTGTGAGCGTGCTGGGCAAGGAAATGAAAGACCAGACGAAGACCTATTATGAAAAAATCGGTGTTGATTTTGAATTCCCGAATTTCTACAGTAAGTTTACAGCGCTGGAAAACCTGACGTATTTTGCTTCGCTCTATGCGCGGGAAACGCAGGATCCCAGAGCGCTTTTAGCTGAGGTTGGCTTAGCGGCGGACGCGAAGAAAAAAGTTGGCGGTTATTCCAAAGGCATGAAGATGCGGCTGGGCTTCGTGCGGGCGATTCTGCACGATCCTGCGCTGCTGTTTCTCGATGAGCCGACCAGCGGTCTGGATCCGGCCAATGCACGGACTGTAAAAAATAAAATTCTGGAACAAAAGGCGCAGGGAAAAACAATTCTTTTAACGACACACAACATGCACGATGCTGAGGAGCTTTGCGATCATGTCGCGTTTATTGCCGAGGGAACACTGAAGATCATCGGTACGCCGCACACTTTGCGTCAGAGCGGCAAACCTGTCGATGTGGAATATCGCTATCTCGATCAGGGAGCCCAGCGGTGCGGCCGCTGTCCCTTAGCTCAACTGGCCCAAGCGGCGGACTTTCAGCAGGCGCTGCGCAACGGAACACTGCTCAGCGTGCATTCCAAGGAACAGACGTTGGAAGATGTGTTTATCACACTGACAGGACGGACATTAGGATGAGGCTGCTGAATACCCTGGGGGCAGATGTCCGGTTTCAGCTGCGCTATGGTTTTTATTCCCTGTACGCATTTTTCAGCCTGATCTATATCCTTGGTTTGCGATGGATTCCCGTGGAAGCGAAAAGCACGATCGCAAGCCTGATCATCCTGAGCGACCCCGCCCTGCTCGGTGTGTTTTTTATCGGCGGAATCTGGCTGCTTGAACAAGGCGAAGGCCTGCATCGAGTCTGGGCCGTCTCTCCGCTTCGGCCGCTGGAATACGCTGGTTCCAAAGCGGCGTCGCTGGCGCTGTTATCGACAGTCTGCGCACAGATGATCGTTATCTTCAGTCTGGGAATTCCGGAACATTTCCTGCGTTTGTCACTTGCGGTGTTTCTTGGGGCGCTGGGGTTTAATTTTATCGGGTTGACCACGGCCACCTACGCTCATTCCGTCAATCATTATCTGTTGATTATTGCGCTGCCGAGCGCGATTCTCGCAGTTCCTCCGGTGCTGACAGCACTGGGCTGGGTTCACCCGTTTCTGGAACTGTTTCCCGGAACAGCGCTGTGGCGGCTGATCGCCGCAGGTTTTCAACCCGGCATAGCGGCAGGGACAGAGTGTTGGATCACCCTGCTTGTCTGGCTGCTTTTGGCCGGAATCTTTGCGTGCCGGCGGTCCGCCGCGGCGTTTGCGCAGGCGTAGGCGGTGAATAAAATGAAGACAACTCAATGTTTGTTTCTGCTTGGTTTGCGGCAGATCCTGCGCGACGGTATGCTTCTGGTTCTGCTGCCTGCGCCGTTTCTGGCCGGCTTGGTTTTGAAATTGGGGCTGCCGCTGCTCGAAACGTTGTTGATTGCGAGGTGGAGTTTTTCCCTTGTGCCCTGGTATTGGATGATCGATGGTTTCTTGCTTTGTCTGACACCGATGTTTATGGCGATGATCTGCGCGTTTTTGCTTCTGGAGGAACGCGACGGCGGACTATGCGCTTATTATCGGATTACGCCGGCCGCAGGGAAAGCCTATCTGATTGCGCGGATCGGAATTCCGATGATCTGCGCGCTGGTCCTGACCCTTCTTGCGGGTGCCCTGTTTTCGTTTTCGTCATTATCGTGGATGGCGTTGTTCGCCGGAGCGTTGATGAGTACGCTGACGGGGGTCTTCCTGGCGATGATGGTGGTGTCTGTGGCAGGCAATCGGGTTGAGGGACTGGCGGTTTCCAAGCTGATGGGAATTTCGTTTCTAGGACTGATCCTGGTCGGTCTTGTTCCCGCGCCATATCATTATGGACTGGCGCTTCTGCCGTCGTTCTGGATTGGCAAGCTGCTCCAGGGAGGGATCAGTGTGATGACGCTGACCGGCGGACTGACCGTCTGTATCTTTTGGATTGTTTTATTCACTCGCCGCTTTCTGCGCAGGGTGAGCTGAAGGAAGATCGGCGGCTTGGATTGAGGATAAAACAAGGGAAGCAGAGCGATTCTGAGAAAACGACTGACAAAAACCGTTTCCTTCAATTCGAATAAAAAAACGAATTTTCACATTTTCGGAGTGAATAAAACATGAATTTTCACTTAACACGAATGAAAAAAGTGAAAATTGGTGTGTCATAGAGATAACAACAGGTGAGCTGGCGGCTAAGCAAGACACCTTGGTAAATGCTTTAGGAAACAAATGTATTCTGTACATCAAGGCAGGCAGCTACTCCTGAAGTCGAAGAGATTCTCAGAGATACTTTGTTGAGCCTTGCAAAAGAAGACTGCGGACAGGATGTCCTCTCGATTACTCAGATCCAAGTAAAGCGTACTGTTGTTGATGTCCATGAAAGTGTTTCAAAGAAAGATTCTTCTAAATACAAGCTTGCAAAGGCATTCCTTCGTTGGATTCGGGAACACGAATTAAATGATCTCAGTTCAAATGAAATTACAAAAGCTGAAAAGCTTATTGAGAAGATCAATAAGGCACGCTAATAAAATGAAACAGCGCCCATCGATCAGAAACGATCGATGGGCGCTGCCATTTACATATAATTCTCTATCTTCCATGACCTCTACCCTTATTGAGGCCCTCAGCTTAAAACGGCTCTGGAACAGCGGGCAATTTGCCAGGCCTGTAACTCCCTGGCGCTGTTTTTAACCTCTATGATTTTTGTCACATCGAGATTTCTTGTTGCAGCAGCACGGCTCTCTAGTCTGAAAAGCCTTGGTATTACAGGGTTTTTAGAGATTTCTACAGATAATGCCGTGGCAAATAAATAGTATTTTTATCATCTTGATTATATCCCTTTATAAGCCTTTAAGCCTTGATATTACGGGCTTTCCGGCGCTTTTTTCATTCTTCGTATTTTGCTCCAAACCTACGCTAATCTTTATAAATTTGCGCAAATTCACGGGCAAATGGTGTAGTAAGTGGTGTTATAGTCACATTCCCTTCCTATAAGTATTTAACCAATATCTATTTCTCTACTCCCAATTCTCTTGTAGGACTGGGTGCTGCATAGAGAATATTTCTTTTTGTCTCTCAATCTCTGCTTTCAGTTGCTCTTTCGTAGGCAAATAAGTCAGATATTTAGACATAAACAGTCGGTCATTATCATGCAGTACCGAATATCTGGCGATATCCTCATCAGTTTCTGAGCACAATAGAATCCCAATGGTAGGATTATCTCCCTGACCTCGTTTTAAATCATCATACATACGCACATACATATCAATCTGTCCGACGTCTTGATGCGTAATCTTCCCCATCTTTAAATCAATGAGTACATAGCACTTAAGTTCAATATTATAAAAAACAAGATCCAGATAATAATCAGATGTTTCCGTTACAATGTGTTGTTGCCGAGCAACAAACGCAAATCCCCTGCCTAATTCCATCAAAAAATCTCTAATATGTGAAAGAATGGCAGATTCCAAATCGCCCTCTAAGTAAGTATCCTTATTTTTGAATCCAAGGAATTCTGCAATCACCGGACTCTTGATAAGTTCAAATTGATTTTTCTGAAGTTCCGCCGTCTTCTGTTTCATTTCTTCAATTACAGCATCTTTTTTCGGAGCTTGAAGAAGTCTATGATAATATTGCGTACTGATATTACGATCTAAGGTTCTTGAACTCCAGCTCTCGTTAACCGCCTCCTTCATATACCAATAACGTGCATTTTCATCCGTAACACGGAGAAGACTCCTAATATGCGTCCAGTTAAGATTGTGAACGCACGCGTTCACAATCTGCTCATCGGGAAAGCACTGATAAAATTTGATGTAATAATGCAAATTTCTTTTGGAATAATTTTTGCCAAACTCTTTTGTCAAATCGTCTGCCAACGCAGAAATTAAACCTCTACCATACTCTGCACGTTCACTGCCGCCCAGTTCCTGTTCTACAATTCGTTTGCCAATATTCCAATAGGTAAGCAGCATTGCCTTACTGGAAGCACTATAGGCTGCTTCTTGTCCAGAAGAAATAATGCTTTTAATTTCTGTAATAACTGATTGGTATGGCGTCAAATGATTTTCCATCATGTCACCTCGATTTCCCATAATGATTATATTTTAGCTTGCTTTTCCTGTCACATCAAGGCTCTTTCAAAAATGGTGTAGTAATGGTGTAATAAGCGCCTTTTAGTTTACTAAGACTATTGATTTTACAGGCTTTTCCAGGACTTTTCAAGATGTTGCCGTGAGGAATTAACCGTTTCGCTGATTCAGAAAATTCTCCATGTTGGCCAGCACCTTCTGTCCCAGCCGGTCGATGCACTGCACCGAATTGCCAGCCGAAGTCCGTAAGCAGCGCACCCGCGGATGATCGAGCAGCGCTTCATCGCCTAACGCCCGTTCGCTGTCGCAGAAGAAATGCGTATCCGGCAGCGCCAGCCAGGCTTTCAGCGCTTCGACATCGTGGCCGGGACCGATCGACGTGTTGAAGACAATTTTATGATCCCCCAACAGCCGGAACTGTTCCGGACCCATCACGATTGCGTTTTTATTCAGACATTCGCAGATCACGTCATTCTGCCGCAGCAGTGCGTTCAACGGCTGATATTCCATTCCTCCCACTTCACATTCCGGCTTGCGCGTCCGGCTGTAATATTGAATCCGCGAGCCGAAATGCATCAATCCCCGGGCGATGATCTGGCCTGTGGTTCCCATGCCGAGAATGCCGACCTTCAGATCTGTCAGCTCCAGCGGGACCGGCTTGAACGGTGCCTGGCGGTAACCGTTAAGAAAGCCGATCAGCTCATATAACACATATTCGACGACCCCTTCGTCGCCATAATCGCGAATGCCCGTTACCGTGATGCCCAATTGGCGCGCCGCGGCGATATCGACATTGGCGCTCGCTTCCGAATACAGGCTGCAGCACATCCCGATGTAGACGATGGACGGACACTGGCGCAGTACCGAAGCGGGAATTTCCGTCCGCCAGCTGACCAGTACGCAGTCCGCCTGTCCGATCCGCTTTATCAATTCCGCTTCACTGGACGGGGAGTCCGGATATTCGATGACTTCCTCCGCCAGCCGGCGCAGCCGTGCCTGCGCGTTTTCGTTCATCCCGACGGGTTCGACGATGACACATTGTTTAAACATATTCGTTGTTCCTCCTGCCTTTGATTATATCACGATCAGAGTGAAATCCGCCGGTCATCCGAATGATTTGAGGGGAAAGAGGCTGTCTTCGCACGCGGAATGCCGCAGGTGAAACGCTAGGCAAAGGGCGATCTCTGTGCTATACTAGAACTTGAAAAAAGTTAAAGCCGATTTCCGGCTAGAAGATGAAAATCTGTTCAAAATAACAGAGAGGTCAGGCTGGAACTGCAAACTGTGGTACAATAAAAAAACTGAGGTGACCCGAATGAGTGAAAATGAAAAGAAAACAGTGAAGATTAAATTAGAACGCCATCTGTGGCCGGATGAGATGCGCGAGCGTCAGCGGCGCAAACAGGTCATGGCGCTGATGATCGCCTCGCTGGCGGTCGTTTTTATCGTCGGCTTTTTGTTAGGCGGCACGCTTCATCCGGTTCGTTCTTCCGCCGGTGTCGGCGGCACGGTTAATCAAGACAAGTTTGCCCAGGGCAAGCTGGATTCGATTTACAGCATCATGAAAAATGAATGGTATTTCGGCAAGGACGACGAAAACCTGGAACAGGATCTGATCGACAGCGCGCTTTACGGTATGAGCAGCTCGGCGCTGGATCCGCATACCACCTACATGTCAGCGGAACAGACGCTGGCGTTTTCCACCGCGATCGACAACAACTTCGTCGGCATCGGGATTCAATACAACGCGTCCGGACCGAAGATCGTGACCCGCGTGTTCGCTGATTCCCCGGCCTATCACGCCGGCGTGCAGGTCGGCGATATCCTGATGAAGGCTGACGGCCAGGATCTGACCGATCTGCCGAGCGATGACGTCGCGGATCTGGTGCGCGGCGAGGCTGGGACACAGGTTGAGCTGGAAGTGCTGCGCGACAACGAGCCGGTGACAATGACGATCACCCGCGGCGAGGTCAACAACACGGTCTATGGCGAAATGCTCGACGGATCGCTGGGCTATTTGGAAATCATTTCATTCGGCTCGACGACCGGCGTGGAATGCGAACGGTATTTAAGCATGATGAGCGAGCAGGGATTGGAGCGGCTGATCATTGATCTGCGCGACAACGGCGGCGGCTATCTGGACGCGCTGGTCAGCGTATCCAGCCTGTTTCTGCCGGAGGACACGCTGATCATGACGCAGGAATACAAGGACGGCCGGCGGGTGGAAAGTCATACAACGGCCGGACAGTTTGAAAACATTCAAGGGATTGTGATCCTGATCAACGGCGATACCGCCAGCGCTTCCGAGGTGCTGACGCTGGCGCTGAAGGAACAGCGCACTGACGTGACGCTGATCGGTACCCAGAGCTACGGCAAGGGCAGCGTGCAGGTGCAGCGGCCGTTCGCCGACGGTTCAGTGCTGAAATACACGAACTCCCGCTGGCTCTCGCCGAACGAAGAATGGATCAACGGCGTCGGCATCACCCCGGATCAGATCGTTGAGCTGCCGCCGGTGCTGCAGACGACGACGGCTTCCTTTATGATGGAAGAGGACGAAAGTTATACGCTCGATCAGGTCAGCGAGCATGTCGCTTCGGCGCAGAAGGCGCTTGATTTCCTGGACTATCCGGTCGGCCGCAGCGACGGCTATTTCGACGCTTCGACGGTGCAGGCATTGCGCCGGTATCAGTCGGAGCATAATTTAGAGGCAAGCGGGGTGCTGGACGCCGCCACGCTGCAGTCGCTGGTTTCCGGTGTCCGCTATCGCTGGTCGATGGATAAAAGCGTCGACAATCAGCTGCAGAAGGCGGTGAGCATTCTTAATGGCGAATGACAGTTTTCTAAAAGCACTTAAAAATTAGAATTAAGGGGAAGTTATAATGAAAGATAAGAAAATAGAGTTATTAAATCACTTGGAATTTGGAAGTGTTGATTCAGAATCAGAAAAGAATTTAGATAGTAAATTTATTAAGACTGAAGATTTTAATGAGTTTATAAATCCGCAAAAAGCTTTAATATTAGGCGCAAAAGGTTCTGGAAAGAGTGCGCTTTTTCAAATGTTTTCGAAATATGAAAATAGCGCCAGAAAAATGGCTCATTTAGATGAAAAGGATGTACTTATTGTAACTGGAACAGGTTTTAATGATATGAAGGAATTACAAACTGATGATTTTAGCAAATTATTAAAGCAAGAGGATTCAGACTTTGATCACATTTGGGAACTATATATTGCAACGAAAATAGCAATTAAATTGGGGAAAGAAGGCTATTGTACTGGCGAACATTTGACGGAATTTTGTAAACAAGCAGGTGTCCTTGAGGATTTTAGAATTTTGTCAGTTTTAAAGCAACTTTGGGTATTGGTGGTAGGAACACCAGTTAAAGGTTTAGAGATAGATATAAAAGGTGTTAAATTTAAAATAGGTGGAAAATATAGTATTGATATTCAAGATATGCTTACTGAGATCAATGAAACATTAGAAAATGAAGGTATGGATTGTTGGATATTATTTGATAAAATTGATGAATTATTTTCAAATGATTATCAAAAAAGAAAATTATGTATAGAGAGTTTATTTCGCATATATCTTAAATTTGTTAATAGATTTCCAAGAATTAAGTTTAAAATCTTTTTAAGAACTGATATATGGTCAACTTTAGAATTTGTCAATAAAAGCCACATATCTGATAAATGTGTTGAATTGTCTTGGAGTAAATATAATCTATTAGAAATGTTAATCCGTCGAATCCTTAATGATGAAATTATCAAGGATTATGTTTTAGATGAAACTGGATTGAATGAAGACGAGATCTTATTAAAAGAAAATCTTGAAGATGTATTTTATACAATATTCGCTAAGCAGGTATATAAAGGAAAAAGAGAAGCAACGGTTATTTCTTGGCTTCTAGCAAGAATTACAGATGGATTAGGAGGTAAATATCCTAGAGAATTAATAAATTTTGCCAATTATTCTAAAGAAGAACAAAAATCCGAAAAATTTGATGAGAATTGTTTAATAAATGGGAATTCAATAAAAAAGGCCTTTAATAAAGTATCAATTACAAAATGTGATACGTATTTAAGTGAATTTCCTTCATTGAGAAAACATTTTAATCAGTTTAGAGGTAAAGATACTGCAAGATATACAAGAGATGAATTATGTGCTCTAATGGATGGTTTAGAACCAAAAGGAGATGATATGATCAGAGCCTTGTACGAAACAGGAATGTTGGAAGCTCAACATGGACGCGAATCTTCAGATAGTAGTTTTGAAATTCCAAAATTATTTAGAATGGGATTAGGGCTTGTCGTAAGAGGTCGTCCATAAACTTCAGTTAAAGATTATAGGGAAGGGAGCTGTTTATGGAACATTTTCAGTTAGTTTCCAAATACAAGCCGACCGGCGATCAGCCGGGGGCGATCGACAAGCTGGTCGCCGGCTTAGCGGCCGGCAAGAAAGAACAGGTATTACTGGGCGCGACCGGCACGGGCAAGACGTTTACGATCGGCAACGTGATCGAACGCGTCAACCGGCCAACGCTGGTGTTCGCTCATAACAAGACGCTGGCCGGCCAGCTGTATTCCGAATTCAAGGAACTGTTTCCGCACAACCGTGTGGAATACTTTGTTTCCAATTTCGATTACTACCAGCCGGAAGCCTACATGCCCAAGACAGATACGTATATTGAAAAGAACGCGATGACCAACGACGAGCTGGATATGCTTCGGATGGCGGCTGTCAACTCCGTGCTGGAACGGCGTGATACGATCATCGTCGCTTCGGTCGCGTGCATCTATGCATCGTCCGACCCGAACCAGTACCGCGACATGTTCTTTACGATCCGCGTCGGCGACCGCATCGACCGCAACGATCTTCTGCGCAAGCTGGTCGACCGCCAGTATAAGCGCAACGATATGGATCGGGCGCGCGGGACGTTCCGCGTACGCGGCGACACGATCGAGGTCAACATGGGCCATACCGACGCGTTCATGCTTCGGATTGAAATGTTTGACGACGAGATCGAACGCATCTGCGAAGTCGATCCGCTGACCGGCAAGCTGCAGAACGCGTACACGGTTTACAACGTCTTCCCGGCCAGCGGCTATGCCCGGCCGAAGGATCAGATTGAACGGGCCTGTCAGGAAATTGAGGAAGAACTGGAGCTGCGCTTAGCCGAATTGGACCGGCAGGGCAAGCTGGTCGAGAAACAGCGGCTGGAACAACGCTGCCGCTACGATCTGGAAGCGCTGCGGGAATTCGGCGTCTGCCCGGGGATCGAGAACTATTCCTCGCATATCGACGGCCGGCCCGCGGGACAGCGGCCGTGGAACCTGTTCGACTATTTCCCGAAGGACTTCTTATTGGTCGTCGACGAGTCGCACGTCTCGCTGCCGCAGATCCGCGGTATGTATAACGGCGACCGGGCTCGTAAGGAGACTTTGGTGGAATACGGCTTCCGCCTGCCGAGCGCGCTGGATAACCGGCCGATGCGCTTTGAAGAATTTGAAACACTCGTTAATCAGGCAATTTATGTTTCCGCAACGCCGGGCAATTACGAGCTGGAAAAAGTCCACGGCGAGGTCGTCGAACAGATCATCCGTCCGACCGGCCTGCTGGACCCGGAAATCACAGTGCGGCCGACGCGCGGCCAGATCGACGATCTGCTGGATGAAATCCATCACTGCATCGCGGCCAACGAGCGTGTGTTGATCACGACCTTGACCGTCAAGATGGCGGAAGACCTGACAGATTATTTGAAAAAGAATGATCTGAAGGTCGCCTATCTGCATCATGAAACACTGACGCTGGAGCGCACGGAAACGATCCGCGACCTGCGCCGGGGCAAATACGACGTGCTGGTCGGCATCAACCTGCTTCGCGAGGGCATTGATATTCCGGAAGTGTCGCTGGTTGCGATTCTGGACGCTGACAAGGAAGGGTTCCTGCGATCGGAACGCTCGCTGATCCAGACGATCGGCCGCGCCGCCCGAAACGCGCATGGCCGCGTCATCATGTACGGCGATAAGATGACCGATTCGATGAAGAAAGCGATTGAGGAAACCAACCGCCGCCGCGCGATTCAGATTGCCTACAACGAAGAACATCACATCACGCCGACGACGATCGTCAAGGACATCGGCGAAGCGATCCACGGCAAGGAAACACAGGAAATGGCCGCCCGCTACATGAAGAAGAAATCCAAGCTGGGCAAGAAGGAACAACAGAAGCTGATCGACAATCTCGAGAAAGAGATGAAAGACGCCGCCCGGGTGCTCGACTTCGAGCGTGCCGCCGAGCTGCGCGACATGCTTCTGGAGCTTAAAGCCACGCTGTAATTTTACTAAATTGTTGAAAACCGGTGGAAACGCCGGTTTTCTGCTTTGTGAACGTCTGGACATCGCCGGAATCTATGCTATAATAAATCCCGGTAGCCGGAAATTCCGGCGGAGCTTTAGTTCTTTCTTGCTCGTAAAACTCGAAAACTGAGCTTTTAGTTTTTCCTGCTCACAAAACTCGGAAACTGAGCTTTTGGTCGATCCTGCTCACAAAACTCGGAAAACGCAAGGAGGAAAGCATGAAAAAACTGATTCTCATTTTGACTGCGGTTCTGATGCTGGCGGGCTGCGCCACTCAGACGCCACAAGCCACTCCAACTCCGGAAACCACGCCGGAAGCCACAACGACGCCGGAAAGCACGGCCAAGACTGATTCCTTTACCGGTCCGACTGTCGATTCGGTCACTTCCGCTTCAATCGTTCAGGAAGCCTACATCCAGGATTATACGCCGGCCGGCTTCACCGACAGCGATAAGGAAAAAGCACTGTTTGTCATCGGCGATCCGCGTCACAACAGCGTCCTGTGGGATATGGCCCGCACGGCGATGAAGCACATGGAAGAACAAGGCATGGAAGTGGAAATGCGCGATCTGTACACGATGAACTTCAATCCGGTTCTTTCCGCGGCGGATTTCTATTACGCCAAGGACGGCCAGGGCGAACCGTCGGCAGATATTAAAAAGGAACAGGATCTGGTCAGCCAGGCCGATCATCTGATCTTCGTCTATCCGAACTGGCATGATTCTGAAATCACGATCGTCAAAGGATATAAAGAAAAAGTCTTCGCGAAGAAATTTGCTTACCAGGACGGCGCGAACGGTCTGGAAGGTCTGTTAAAAGACAAGAGCTACTTCACGATCATGAACTGCGGCTACCTCGGCGGCGGACGCGGTTATATCGGCGACGGCGTCGGGATTGAAGATGAAAAGTGGGATACTTACATGAACGCCTTCAAGGTCTTCGACGACGATACCTCAGCCTTCTGGGGCACGACCAACTACGGCCGGTTTGTCAATGACCGCACACCGGGCAATGAATCGGAAAACTATGGGGAAGAAATCGAGCAGCTGCGCTCCGATCTGAACGCTTTCCTGGACAAGGTTTACTTCAACTAAAAGATACAAAGACGCTGCGCTGGCGATGAAATGCCGGGCGCGGCGTTTTCTTTTTCCGTACGTTTACGGTTGTCATAAAGATTTAAGAAAATGAGAAATCCGCTATGTTATAATAGATAAGGTTATCAGACTATGTTTGGATTATGGAAAGAAAAAGGAGAGGAGAACCGTAATGGCAGAACCAAAAAAAGATTATTTGAGCTCCCTGGCCTCTGAGATTGAGAAAAAGCCGGACAGCTTCAAAGAAGAAAAAGTAGAACGGATCGTTAAACCGAAACGCAGTTTGGATCCGAAGATCATGATCGGCGCCGCCGCGGCTTTGATCATCGCGATCATCGGCGTGTATTTCCTGTTTTTTGCCCCAAAGATCAAGGTTGAGAACTTCGTTGGCAAAACGACCAACGACGTTGGAATCTGGGCGAAGGAAAACGGCATCGACACCAAGAATATCGTCATGAATCAAGTATATTCCATGGATTATGACGCCGACCAGATCATTTCTCAGAATAAAAAAGAAGGCAGCAAAATCAAGAAGGATTCAACCTTGATTTTCGAGGTGTCCAAGGGTGCTGATCCGGATGAGAAGATTGATTTTCCGGATATCAAGAGCATGACGCTTGACGAGATCAACGACTGGATCAGTAAGAACAAGCTGTCGAAGGTGAAGGTGAATACCGTGTACAGCGACACGGTGGAAAAGGATCAGGTCATTTCCTTCGATCTGAAATCTGTGAATGAAAACAACTTCACCCGCGGCACCAATCTGACGATCAGCGTGTCCAAGGGACCGCAGCCGGCCGGTGAGGTTACGGTTGACGACTTCGTAAAGAAGGAAGTGTCCAGTGCTGAAACCTGGGCGAAAAGCAAAAAGGTTGAGCTGGAGATCGTCGAGGTTTACCATGACACGATTGCGACCGGACTGGTCGTTTCCCAGTCGATCGAATCCGGCAAAACGATGAAGCAGGGCGATACGCTGACCTTGACCGTTTCCAAGGGGAAAGCCGTTAAGGTTCCGCAATTAGTCGGTTACACGAAGGATCAGCTGGAAGCCTGGGCTGCGAACAAGGAAAACGCAGTTTCCATTGTCAAAAAGGAAGTTTACAGCGATGCGCCGGCCGGCAGCGTGATCTCGCAGTCGATCAAGGCAGGCAGCCAGGTTGATTCCGGCACGGTTCTGGAACTGACGATTTCACTGTATATGCCGCAGCTGCAGACCAACAGCCGCGAATATCTGGGTAAGGATTACCTGGCTTTGAACGCGTGGGTTGACGATGTCAATTACCGCGGCGCGAGCATTACGGCGGGCGCGTGGGACGGCGAAGAGTGCTCGGACGAGTATCCGACACCGGGCCAGATCATTAGCTATCACTGTATGGCTAACGACGGAACCGATCTGCCGCACGGCTGCGATCGGCCGCTGCCGCTGAACGCGAAGATTGGGTATAAGAAATCGACCGGCGGCTGTACACCGAAGCCGGAGGAGCCGAAAGAGGTTCAGATCGGTCTGACGCCGCTGGGCTCGGAAGCTGCGATGAAGTCTTTCTGCGATACGAATAAGTTAGCGTGCAGCTTCAATTATGTATCTACAAAGGATCCGGAAGGTGCAGGCAAAGAAGACGGACAGATTCTTGTGAAGAAAGGCGGACAGCCGGTAGATCCGAATACGACGGTGATAGCTGGCGACGCTTTAAGCATTGATGTATTCTATAATCCGGATAAGTTAAACGAACCGGATAAGGATAAGAACGACGGAACTCAAAACACCAGCGAGGGCAGCCCGGCCGCTGAATAAAGCGCCGGCTGTATCCCCGTTCTGTTGATTCCCTGAGTTTTAACCAGAAAGGAAGAATGAGAAATATGAATTTTTTCAATCGAGCGCTTAAAAATGTGACACGGAAGATGTCCAAATCGGTTCTTCTGGCCGTAACCTTTTTCCTGATTGGCAATCTGGTCATCATTGGACTGGGTATCAACAATGCGGCTGAAAATGCAAAAATTCTGACCCGTCAGAAAATGCGGGCGGTCGTTTCACTGGAATTGGATTATACGACCTATTACAACGACGCGGATAAGATTACCGATGACGATGAACGCGAAGCGTTTTATAAAAATTCGCCGCGGCTCACGCTGGATAAGGTCGAAAAGTTAAAAGCAGACAGCCGGGTGAAGGCGGTCAACTTCATTTCCACGCAGCAGATGTACACCAAGGATTTTGAATCGGTTCCGCTGAATAATGATTTTGACAAGAACTACAATCAGCAGGAAAACGCGGAAGCTTCTGTGGACGGTGCGGTTTCCATGATGTCTTATAATTGGAAGCCGGCGGATCTGCGCGTGCAGACTAACCAGTATCCGGATATGATCGAATTCCAGGACGGCACCTATGAGATGCTGGAAGGCCGTTTCTACACGCAGGAAGACATTGACAATTCCGCCGCGGTTGTTTGTATCCCGAAAGAATTGGCAGAGCTGAACAATCTGCGTGTCGGCGATACGATCAGCGTCAACATCACCGATCCATCGCAGATCGCGGATATGGAAGGTTCTGAGCTTACGGAGGACGATCTGCTTCTGTCCCTGGAGGTCATCGGTATCTATAAAAGCAACGGACAGCTGGATCCCAATTCCGATGAATATAAGTGGATGGCCCGCTATGAATCGCCGCAGAACACGCTGTTGATGCCGGCGACCACGGCCTCCGACAAATATTATGATTTCTACGTTAAATCGTACCGTTATTACATGACGACGATGCCGGAGTATTACAAAGAAGAAGATATCATGTCGAAGGAAGACTACAACATGGCTTCCAAGGCGGTTTATCTTTTAGAAGATCCGCTGCAGGTCGATCAGTTCGTTGAGGATTATCAGGATCAGACCGGCGATTACGTCATTCTGAATGCCAACAATGAAACCTTTAAGAAGCTGGCGCGGCCGTTGGATACACTATCGCTGTTCTCCAACATCATCGTCTGGATCGTTGTGATCAACGCTGTCGTTATCATCACCCTCGTTACAGCCTTAACGCTGAAAACCCGCGAATATGAGATCGGCGTGCTGCTTTCGATCGGCGTATCCAAGGCGAAGATTGTGGCGCAGTTCTTTATCGAATTGGTCATTGTGGCGCTGATCGGCTTCACCCTGTCGGTGGCCAGCGGTTCATTGGTGGCCAAGCAGGTCGGCAAGATGGTGCTGAACTACCAGGTCGATACGGAAAATAAATACGCGGATGAGAATGACAACAACAATAACTTCTATTATGGCGAAACGAATTATTTCACCGAGATTACCCAGGATGATCTGTTAGCGGAATACAACGTTCAGATCAGCCCGATGATCATCGCGGAAATCTATATTCTGGGCATCGGCGTCGTCTTCATTTCGATTCTGATTCCGTCGTTTATGATCATGCGGTTTAATCCGAAGAAGATCTTAATGAATCAGAACTAAGGAGGGCAGAATATGACAACAATATTGAAATTGGAAAATCTGAACTACGGTTACGAAGACGGCGGCTATAAGCGTCAGATTCTGAAAGATCTGTCCTATGAATTTGAGCAGGGGCAGTTCTACACAATCCTTGGCCCGTCCGGCAGCGGTAAGACGACCTTGTTGTCGATCATCGCGGGACTGGATAAGCAGGAGAGCGGCAAGATCTATTACGAAGGGGACGATCTGGATAAGATCGGACTGTACAAGTATCGCCGCAATAAGATCGGAATCGTGTTCCAGCAGTACAACCTGATCAGCTATCTGACAGGCTTGGAAAACATTGAACTGGCGATGACGGAAACGGATAACGCGATACCGAAGAACCAGAAGGAAGTGGCGTATGCGCTGCTGGAGAAATTCGGCATCGTGAAGTCGAAAGCGGATCGTCTGGTCACCAAGCTGTCAGGCGGCGAGCAGCAGCGCGTAGCGATCGCGCGGGCGATTGCGTCCAACGTCGATTTAATCTTCGCGGATGAACCGACGGGCAACCTGGACACCGCGACGGAACAGGAGATCATCAAGATTTTCCGGATGCTGACGGAGGAATTCGGGAAGACGGTTATCGTCGTGACCCACTCCAACGTCGTCTCGGAGCTGAGCGATCACCGGGTCTATCTGAACGAAGGCCAGCTGAAAGATATTTAGAACAAGATCGCTGCAGGAAGTTATATCAAAATCAACAGGCAGTTTCAGGGGCCGGAATGAAAGCATTCCGGTCTTTTTGTATAAAGAAAACCCCTCGCTGGCGAGGGGTTTCAGAAAGCTAAGCGATGAAGAAAAGTCTCGTATGATAGAAGTGCCGGATCTTAAAGAAAGACAGGATATTTATACCCAGATTTCATCATCTCCAGGAATCAGAAGCAGCTTCGCTCCAGGGACATTCAATTGAATCAGCTGGCTGACAGTATCGCGTAACTCCTGAATCAACAATTCTTCAAGGACTGCAGAAAAAACCGGGAAATTCCGACTTTCCAGGGCCTGGATCATTTCCTTATAATAAGGGACGATCGTTTGATCAATGACGTCCGGGCTTTCCCGCATCCCTCGCAGAGGATTGCCCCAGAAGAAAAGCTGCAGGAGTTCCGAATAAATTGTACGGATTGTCAAAGACGGCGCAAACTTTGCAATCAGCTCCATTGAAACATAGGCGACAAGCTCCAGCCGATGTTGAGTCCGCAGACCGGAAAGACGCTCTTTCCAGTATTCAAGGGCTGACCCATCCAACGCTTCCAGCGTGAGCCGGGCTGTCGCTTTGGCGGATAAGGTGTATATCTGTAAACTTGCGGCCATATCCAACAACCGGCTCAGAATATCCGGCTGGGTCAGATCAGCACTTTCTGTGCTCTGCGCCGGAGAAAGAACCTGGGCCCCGCGGGTCCGGCTGGATTTTACAGCTCCAATCCCATTCAACAGCGTCAGCGTCCGCCGGATAGTGCTGACAGAGACGCCCTTTTCATCCGCAAGCCGCTGAGCTGAGGGCAGGAAACTCCCCGCCGGGTAAAGACCTCGGCTGATATCGGTTAACAGTTCGATAGCTAAAGAATAACGCAGCTGCGCAGTTTTTTTATAGGCGTTCCAGCGAAAACTGACTTGCGGCAAAGCGATGATCTTTTGTTCCCTATAAAATTCAGATACGGTCTCCGTCAAGTCGTCCTGAGCGGATTTCAGAACGATTCTCAGTTCGTTCCAGTTTTCGTCATCGCAAAGAACAGTGACCGAGTGCTGCCAAGCCAGAGCCTTTTCATAATAAGGCATGTTTTCCTTGACACTGTAAAAAGGCCCCTGGAAAAACAAATAGAGATAGCGGGTTATTCGCATCAGCAGCGGATTCCCCAACGCGCCGTATTGATGCTCAATATGCTGCCAAAGCATGGTCGGCGGTTTATGCTCATCCTGAGCCAGCTGCATCATCCGCTGCGCGGCTTCCGGCGGCGTATGTTTCAAAGAAAGCCATAAAGCCCAGCCAAACAGTGGCCAGATCGAATGGCTTACATCCCGCAGCGCTGTCTCCCGCTGAGCAAAGTAACGCTGGATATGATTTCTAATTTCGGCTTGTGTAAAATCGGCGGAGACCTTGGCTCCGGCCTTTTTTGTTAACGTGATATAGCCCTTCTCACACAACCGGTGATAAGCCTGCGTAACGGTGTCCATGGAGAGATGCGACTGCTGGGACAACTCCTCCATGCCCGGAAGATTTTCCCCTTGATGATAAAATCCAAATTGAATTTGAGTCAGCAGATAGGAGTAGATGACTTCATACAGCTCTAGTTCGCTTCCCAATGTGATATCTCCTTACAGAATTCCAGATTAAAAATAATTATAACATTTTCACTTTCCTGTTTCTATAAATCATTGCACTATTTTTCCACGTTTGTTATACTAAAATAAAACTGGATGTGAGCGACTGGGATGCATCCTGAATGAATAGCGTTTAACAAACGCAGAAGGATGGCTATGCAATGCATAAAAAGAAAATGGAACAAGAGGCAGTGGATCTCAGAAAAATTACAGGCGTTGGAATTACTTCACTGCTGAGTCTGCTTCTTTTGTTTTGTCTGCTATCGCTTTCCAGTACAACTCGCTTAACCGGACAGGTAAAACTGCTTACTGAACATCCGTTTACCGTGAACGGAGATATCAGCGATGTAAAAACTGATCTGGCTTTAATGCGCCTGCGAACAGAACGTCTGCAATCCTATAATAACTCAGAGGATGTGGAGAATGTCCGGCTGGCACTGGAAGAACTTTACGCAGATCTGGATCATCTGCTTGGTGAAATTGAAAGTCAGTATTTAGGTCCGGAAGAAGATACGGCCGCGCTTCAGCAGGTTTTTTTCGAAATCCGGGCCGCCCAGGGAAGCCTTCTGGAATTTGCCCGGCTGTCCGACTCCGGCACCGCGGCAATTACCGCTTATGAAGAAGAACATCTGTATCCTTTATATGATCAGTTTGATGCCATTGCGCAGCAAATTCTGACTTATGTTCGCGGTACTCAGCAGAATATTTTCACCTCCGCCGAGCAAATGGGACAGTCGACGCTGACCTGGTCGGTTGTGATTATCGGCGTGACCTCGCTATGCTTATTCTTTTTTCAATCCGCGATTAAAAAAGTAAGCATGAGATTGTATGAGAAAAACCGCCAGTTTGAGATTCTTTCCAATACGGTAGACGAAGCCTTCCTTATCTTTGAAGTGAAATCCCGGCGCTGTGATTTTGTTTCCGGCAGCGCCGAACGGCTCTTGGGAATTTCCCGCAGCGAGTTAAGCGAAGACCGAACACAGGTCTATCGCCATGTGAATCAAGAAACTCAGGCGATTTTGAAACAAGGTTTACTATATGATACCCAGATGACTTGGGATTCCTTGGTGGAATATCATCATCCGCAGTATCCGGAACCACGCTGGATCCAGCTGCGCTCCTACCGGGTTTTGGAAAGCGGCACGGTCAAGCGAATTGTCACCCTGGCAGACCGCACGGAAGAACGCCGGGCTGCCCAAGCTTTGCAGGACGCCCTGATCAGCGCACAGAACGCCAGCAACGCAAAGCGTGATTTTCTTTCACGGATGAGCCATGAGATCCGCACGCCGATGAACGCCATCATCGGAATGACGACGATTGCGGCCGCGTCGATCCACGACTGCAGACGCGTGGAAGACTGTCTGGAAAAAATCGGCTATTCTTCTAAACATTTATTAATGCTGATTAACGACGTTTTGGACATGTCGCGGATTGAAAGCAACCGTGTAACACTGAGCAAGGAACCGTTTGAGCTTTATCAATTTCTCAATCATTTTATATCGGTGATCTATCCTCAGGCAACGGCCAAAGGGCTGGAATTTGTCGAACAAACAACAGGTTTTGACGAACGGACAACCTATCTTGGCGACTCACTGCGGCTCAATCAAATTCTTTTAAATCTGGTTTCCAATGCGGTTAAATTTACGCCGCAAGGCGGAAAAATCAGCCTGGAGGTTCTCCGTCTGCCTTTCCGCGATCATCGCTGCTGGATCCGGTTTGTCGTTTCTGATACCGGCATCGGAATGGATGAAGATGCTCTTCAACGGCTTTATACGCCGTTTGAACAGGCGGACCCGTCAATCGCTCAGAAATACGGCGGAACGGGGCTGGGCATGCCGATCACCCAAAATCTCGTTACGCTGATGGGCGGCTTCATTGACGCAAAAAGCAAACCGGGCGAAGGGACTACATTTACAGTGGAACTGCCGTTTGAACAAAGCGAAACGGAGCTGCAGCTGGTAACTGAGCAACATGTGGATCGCTGAGGGTGCTTGTCGCGGAGGCCGATCCCCAGACATGTGAACATACGGTTTTACTGCTGAAACAAATGAAGATACAAACAGACTGGGTGTTCAGCGGTCTTCAGGCAGTGGAAAAGGTGAAGATTGCGATGGAGGCTGGCGCGGATTACGACGTATGTCTGATTGACCGGAAGCTGGCGGATCTCGACGGTGTGGAAACTGTCCGAAGGATTCGCGAACAAACGGGTACAGAATTGCCAATCCTCATTATGTCGGCCTACGACTGGTCCGAACTTGAGGAAGAAGCCCGGAAAGCCGGGGTGAATGCTTTTATTACAAAGCCGTTGTTCCAGTCCTCGATTTATAATCTTCTTGTCGACGTTACTCACGGCGTATTCGGATTATCTCAGATTGCAGAAGAACCGGATGAGAAACTTTTATCTGGCCGCCGGTTATTACTGGCGGAAGATAATGCACTGAATATGGAAATCGCGGTGACATTGCTGAATATGAACGGTGCCGAGGTGGAGTGCGTCGAGAATGGCAAGCTGGCTGTGGAACAGTTTCAGAGAAAAGAACCCGGATATTACGATGCGATCCTGATGGACGTTCAAATGCCGGTAATGGACGGCTGTGAAGCGGCACGGGAGATCCGCGCCTGCGGCCGGGAAGATGCCGGACGGATTCCGATCATCGCCACGACGGCGAATGCCTTCGCGGAGGATATTTCGACAGTATTCGCAGCGGGGATGAACGCTCATATCAGTAAACCGCTGGATATCCGGCAGCTGTGTGCGGTTTTGACGCAGTTTTTTGCTTGATAAGTTCTGATGATCAGTAAAGCCAACTGAAGCAAGTCTCTGTCAGAAGCGTTTCAATTTTTATATAAATTTCTAAAACGAAACGGTGATCCGCAGCGTGTCATGCCGCAAAAGTTCTGTATGCCTACAGATGCCCAGTCCTGCTTGTCTCCACCGGAGGACTGGGACATCCTGGATTTTTTGTTAGATTGACCAGTGAAGCAAAGCTCTATCCTGAAATGGGATGAAATGGATCGCCTAGAGAATAAAACGTTGATTGGAGTGTAGCTATGAATAAAAAAGAATGTAAGCGTCAGATTTTATCAGGAACATGTCCGGCGGAGTTCTGGCCTTTGAATGTCGGAATTCTGGCCTGCCGGCTGGATGAGACTCTGACAATTTTGTGGGGAAACGCCAGCTTTTACAATTGGGTCGGTTATAGCGCCGAAAGCTTCAGCCGACAATACAGGAATCTGAAGCAATATTATGCCGCCTTTCCTGATGAATTCAGTCAGATCCGGCAGTTTGCCGAAAGACGTAAAAATCAGGCGGCTGCGGAGCCTTTGACTGTTCAGCTTCCGCTTGATCAACAGGATCCGATCTGGATCAGTCTATCCGGCAGTTTCGCGGATGATCCGGAAATGGAAACGCCGATATTTCTGGCAGAATTTACAGTTGTTGACAAGTTTGTCGTGGCCCAGCAGGAACAACACCGGCTGTACCGGCAGCAGCGGCATTGCTTTCTTTCCGTATTGGATACGTATGAAGGCAATGTTTATATCTGCGATATGGATAATTACGAGCTGTTGTATCTCAATCAAACATCCTGTAAAGTTCTGGGACACCCAGCGGAAAAACTGATCGGCCGGAAATGCTACGAGGTTATTCAGGGGAGGTCTTCCCCGTGCCCGTTTTGTACCAATCACAAGCTGAACACTGAGAAATTTTATGAGTGGGAATTCTACAATCCGACGCTGGAACGAACCTTTATCATCCGGGATTTACAGATTAACTGGGAAGGCCGGCGGGCCCGGCTGGAGTTGTCGCACGATTCATACAGCGCTGAATTCAAGCTGGCAAAGAAGGATCAGGAACGGGACGCGCTGATTAACAGCGTCCACGGCAGTTTTGCCCGGATAGACGCCCGGGATCTGAAGACTGTGCTTTGGTACGGCGGCGAATTCCTGCACATGATCGGATATACAAAAGAACAGTTTGAACAGGAACTCCATTCTCAATGGGCGCTCTTTCCGGAAGATGTCGAGGCCATTGAAGAAAGCCTGCGGCAGGTGCAGGATACAGATCGGGCGATGGCGGTAGAAGGCCGGATTGTAACGCGGGACGGAGAGCTTAAAATCCTTTCATTTACATTCCGTTATGTCAGCGCTGAGGATAGCTGGGATGGCGTCGCTTCGTTTTACAGCGTCGGTTTGGATATGACACGGGAACGGATGGAGCAAAACCGGCAGCGCCAAGCTCTGGAAGACGCCTGTCAGACCGCGCGGATCGCCAACGAAGCCAAAACGAATTTCCTCGCCTCGATGTCGCACGACATCCGCACCCCGATGAATGCGATCATCGGCATGTTAATGATCGCTCAGGTCCATCTGCACGACCCTGAAAAGCTTCAGGACTGTCTGGGCAAGATCGGCAAGGCAAGCCGTCATTTGCTGGGGCTGATCAACGAGGTTTTGGATATGTCCAAAATTGAAAGCGGGAAAATAGATCTGATGGCGGAAGAAGTTTTTCTGCCGGATTTAATCGAAGAGGTCATGGAGGTCTTCCGGCCGCTGATTGCGGAAAAACATCAGCAGCTTCAAGTCAACGCTGATCGTGTCCACCATGAAAAAGTGATTACCGACGGCGGCCGTCTGCAGCAGATTCTTATCAATCTGCTTTCCAATGCTGTTAAATATACGCCTGAAGGTGGAATTCTCAGCTTCAGAATTCAGGAAACTCCCTCCTTTGCCAAGGGAAAGGGACAATTTACGTTTGTTATCGCCGATACCGGAATCGGCATACCGGAGGAATTTATTCCTCATCTTTTTGAACCTTTTTCCCGGGCTGAGGAAGCGAAGATCAGAGACGAACAGGGGACGGGGCTGGGACTGGCGATCACGCAGAATATCGTGCGCATGCTTAACGGAACGATTGAAGTCAAAAGTACGCCGGGACAAGGCAGCCGGTTTATCGTGACCGTTACCTTCGATTTGTGTGAAACAACGGAGGAAAAAAATTCAGAGCTGGCGGGACTGCCGGTTCTGATCGTGGATGATGATCAGGTTGTCTGCGAAAGCACTGCGGAAATCCTGAGTGAGCTGGGAATGCGAAGCACCTGGGTCTTGTCGGGCAAGGAAGCGGTCAGCTGTGTCGGGGAAGCGCATCGCGAAGGCAAGGATTATTTCGCGGTGATTCTGGATTGGCTGATGCCGGAAATGAACGGTTTGGAAACATTGCGGCAGATTCGGAAGCAAGTCGGTGATGAAGTTCCGATCATCATCATTTCCGCTTACGATTATTCAGAGATTGAGGAAGAATTCCAGTTGTCCGGCGCTGACGCCTTTATCACAAAACCGTTGTTTAAATCGAAGATGGTCCATGTTTTTCATGAAGTATGCCGGCAAGACCGTTTTTATGACACGCATTCGGCTGAGGCAGGTCCAGGGCGCAGCCTGGAGGGTAAGCGGGTCTTATTGGTAGAAGACAATGAGCTGAACCGGGAAATTGCGACAGAGCTTCTAACTCTGTATGGGCTCGTCATCGACGTCGCGGAAAACGGTCAGCTGGCGGTTGAACAATTCAGCGCCGCGGTTCCGCACACTTACGCTTGTATCCTGATGGATATTCAGATGCCGGTGATGAATGGTTATCAAGCTACGGAAGCCATTCGCAGGCTAAGCCGTGAAGATGCCCGGACGATTCCGATCCTCGCTCTGACGGCGAATGCCTTTGCGACCGATGTCGGCAAGGCCCGCAGCGCTGGTATGAACGATCATATCGCAAAGCCCATCGATGTGGAACAGCTGATCGAAACGATCCGGCGCTGGGTGATTTTGAAGGAAGAATAAAGTTTGGATTGAAATTTCTGAACACGGATGGTTGCAGACGGTGAGATAAAAATAGATTTTAAAGCGTTTGTCTAACAGTAATCTAACATGACGTATGTTATCTTATCTCTGTTAACCGCGACGGTCTATTGCAAGCTGCGGTTAAGGAAGGATGGATAACAATGAAAATAAAAGGATTGAAATGGATGATGATGATCGTCCTGCCTTTGTCGCTGGCCTTGTCGGCATGCGCTCGTCCGACTGCTTCTTTGAGTCAGGCGGCATCTGCGGAACCATTGACGGTTAAGCAGCTGGCCGATTATTTTATCAGCGCGGCGGATGATTATAATCCGGATGTCAGCCGGAGCGATGTGCTGGAGGGCTTTGATGAAAATGAAAAGGCTACCCGGCTTGCGATGTTTGTGTTGGCGGGCCGCGCCTTTGGCGAGCTGCCGGAATGCCCGGACTTGGGAAAAAAGACCAGACCTGCACCGGTAGATTTAACCGACGCGCCGGAATGGTCGTGGAGCGTTTTGCGGAAACTTTCCAACGGCGGAGTCCTGGCTGCTTCGGATCTGGGTTTACCGGAATTGACCGAGCTGTCTGAAACTGCGGGGCAGAATGAACCAGTTGAGGAGCAAGCGGAGCTGGCGGCGTCAGATGCCCATCAGACTGCGGAGTTGGATGAAGATCCTGCCAAGCTGTCTGATACCCGCAAAGCAGCTGGTGAAAATGCCGAAAATGAGAAAATGAAGGCTCCGGTTACGGCCAAAGAGGCTGAAATCGTTGCCCGGCGTTTTTTCCAGGCGTTTGGAACACAGTTGAAAGACGATTTTTACACCGCGGTGAATCAGGAAGCCCTGGCCGCGCTGCGGATTCCAGAGGATGGCTCGACAGTCGGCGGGTCCAGTGCGGTTGCCGCTAATACGGATAAGCAGCTGCATGCGCTGATCTTGGAAATTGTAAACAGCGGCGAAAGCTATGCCCAAGGAAGTCCTGAACAAAAGATCCGGGATTTTTATCAGAGTGTTCTGGCAAGCGCGGATCATGGCGGAGAGTCGATTGAACCGCTGCGGAAGTATCTGGATGCCGTGGATGCGGCCCAAAACTTCACTGAACTCAACGCTGCGATTGCCCTGGCGGTTAACGAACTGGGAAACCTGGGAAACGGAATATTCCCGATGCTCGCAATGACGGATACGCAGGACAGCCGGCAGAAAGTGATGCAGCTAATGACGCTGACTCCGATGTTTTCCGCCGAAGATTACGAGGATCCAGAAAACGTTATGCTTCAGGAATATCGCGAGACTTTGATTGCGCAGCTGCTGAAAAGTGGGGAGAAGCAGGCAGAAGCCAAGCGCCTGGCTGATGGACTGCTAAAGATGGAAAAAGCATTGAGTGAGCAGGCGTCCAGTATGGAAGAACTGGGCAGTCTGCAAAGTCAGATCAACCGGTATACGCCCTCTGCACTGGATGCGATGATGCCGCAGGCAAAACCGTCGGAACTGTTGGCGGCCATTGGACTTCCATCGAATACGCGGATGCAGGTTTTTGACGATAAACAGTTTGCGGCATACGCCCAGTGGTTTACAGAAGACAATTTAGAATTGTTCAAAGCGATGCAGAAAAGTGCTCTGATCTCAGGCTTCAGCCGGTATTTGGAACCGCTGTCCGCCGCCGAGGTTTCGGAGGAAGCCAATGAAGCCGTGCAAATGTTTCTTTCTGAGGAGCTGGGTCAGCTGTACGTTCAACGTTATTTCTCAGCTGAAGCCAAAGCCGAAATCGAGGACATGGTGCAGCTGATGATCGGCGCCTTTAAAACCCGCATTAACCGGCTCGATTGGATGAGCGAGCCAACGAAGCAGGAAGCGATCAAAAAGCTGGAGAATCTGACCGTCTTGATCGGCTATCCGGATGAGTGGGATATGAACAATGCGGATATTCAGAGCGTGGCCCAAGGCGGCAGCTACTTTGCCAACGCAGCAGCCTCAGAAGCAGAGAAGTGGCGCAAGATGGCAAATAGTCTGACACAGCCAGTCAATCCCCGGCGGTTTCCGATGGCGGCCTATACTGTCAATGCCGCGGCCAGCCGCAATACCAATACGCTGATCTTTCCCGCCGGGATTCTTCAAGCGCCGTTCTTTGACCAGAACGCTTCCTTTGAAGCAAACCTGGGGGCAATCGGCAGTACGATCGCGCATGAGATCACGCATATGTTTGACGACGGCGGAGCGCAGTATGACGCTACTGGAACTGTGCGGAACTGGTGGGCGGACAGCGACTTCGCTCACTTTCAGGAATTGTGTGAAAAGGTGGAAATGTTTTACGATGGGTATGAGGCAGCGGCAGGAATTCCTGCCGAAGGTCAGATGACGTTAAGCGAGAATATCGCTGATATCGGTGGGATCGCCTGTGGTCTCGAAGTGCTGTCAGCGATGGAAAATCCGGATTATGATGCATTCTTCCGCAGCTTTGCCCATCAGTGGCTGCGCACGGGCAGTTATGATACCTTGGCTGAACTTGCCGGGTCTGATGCGCATGCGCCCAATAATCTGCGGACGAATCGAGTCCTGTCCAACTTTCAGGAATTCTTCGATACCTATGGCATTCAACCTGGTGATGGGTTGTACCTGGCTCCTGAGAATCGCGTAGTTATCTGGTAAACTGCTGGTTTTCATTTCTGGGGGCAGGATGTTTATAACGAAAGAGGACCACCGTTTCTGCGGACAGTCCTCTTTTTAGACAAGGATCCGTTTAACGCCTGGTCCGCAGGTGATTTCCCTGAAGCCGGGGTTATCGGAAACTGTCATATTTGCATAAAGGGAGAGACAGGATCGTCGGATCTTCAATCAAAACCGACATTTGTGAAGTCATACATAAATTTTAACCGGTGAATGTAAAGGCCTGGACTAACCGGGAAAACTAAGGAAACAAAAGCAGAAGATCAATCTCTTTGATTTCTGTGAGGAAAAGACCCTTCGGCTTGAATATCAATAAAAAAAGGAAGTGAAGCTGTGAAACTCTTACTTGTAGAAGATGAAGCCCTATTATCAAAAAATATTGCCAAGGGACTGCGGTTAAGCGGTTATGCGGTGGATTGCGCCGCTGATGGCGAAGAAGCGCTTGCGCTTTACGAACTTAATGAATATGATCTTATGATTCTGGATCTGAATCTGCCAAAGATCAGCGGACTGGAGATATTGCGGCGGATTCGTAAAACGGACGCCGATTTCCGTATTTTGATCCTTTCTGCCAGGAATACGCTGGAAGATAAAATCAGCGGTTTAGATCAGGGCAGCAACGACTATCTGACTAAACCCTTTGATTTTCGTGAACTGGAAGCCCGCATCCGGGGCTTGCTTCGGCGGAATTTCACGACCCGCGGCCGGATACTGCAATGCGGCAGTCTGCACCTGGATACCGCTGCCCGGCAGGTTGACTGCGGTCAAAAGAATATCGGATTGTCACGCAAGGAATATGCTTTGCTTGAATATTTAATGGCGCATGCTGAACGGGTAGTCAGCGCAGAAGAACTGGTTGAACATGCATGGGACAGCGAGGCCGATCTTTTTTCCAACACGTTCCGCTTTCATATTCATTCCCTGCGCAGAAAGTTGGAGGAAGCAGGCGCGCAGGGATATATTATCACGCTCAGGGGACAGGGCTATCGAATCTTAGCTCCGCAGGATAAACAATGAAGAAATCGTGGACGCTGCAAGTTCGGCTTACCCTCTTTGTCGGAACAATCCTGTTTTCCGTGTGTCTTTTGTTAACAGCGAATTCTTTGGCAGCGGCCGATACATATTATGGAAATTATGCGTCGCTGATCGAATCCGGTCAAGTAGAAATGGATCCGTTTTGGGACGGCACGAAACGCTTTGATCCGGCGCAGGGGTCACCGGGTGAATTCTATCAGGAAGCGGCGCATAAGTTTTCAGTTCAGTCTTTGTTCGTCATGACGCTGCTTGTCATAGCCGGCACAGGCTGCACCTATTGGGGAACGGGCCGGATTCTGCAGCCGCTGAGAAAGCTGACTAAATCAGTTCAAGCGGTGGATGACGGGCATCTGGACCGCAGGGTTGCGACCGCCGGGGCAAAAGGCGAGGTACTGGCGCTGACCGAGGCTTTCAATACCATGCTGGACAGACTTGAACGGTCTTTCACGATTCAAAAACGATTTGCAGCGAATGCGGCCCATGAACTGAAGACGCCGCTGGCAGTGATCAAGTCCTCTTTGCAGGTTCTGGAAATGGCACCGCAGCCGGAGGCTGAAGATTACCGTGAATTTATGACGGATACCGGTGAAAGTCTGGATCGGATTATTCAGACAGTGGAAGGACTTCTCTCACTGGCGGCGCTGGAAGCGGCTTCCGTCAATGAAACTGTGGAATTTCGTTCCCTGTCAGATCAGGTGTTACGGGAACTTTCTGGCTGGGCTGGTAAGAAGCAAGTGTCGCTTGCGATTTCAGGGCAGGCCGAGTTACGGGGCAATGCGAATCTGCTTTACCGAGCGGTTTTTAATCTGGTTGAAAATGCAATAAAATACAACCATTTCGGCGGAAGCGTGCATGTGAATTTAGAACAAACGGATGCAGCGGTGCATATTCAAGTTGAAGATACGGGATCCGGCATGGAAGAGGGGATATTAACGCATATTTTTGAACCATTTTATCGAGCTGATTCTTCCCGATCTCATCAGATTTCCGGTTCAGGTCTGGGACTTTCCGTTGTTAAGCTGATTGTGGAACGGCATGGGGGACAAATCCAGGTGATCAGCCGTCCTGGAGAAGGAACGGTTTTCGATATTCAACTGAAACGATAACCGCTATTTTGATTTTGTTTTACTTAACTCACTTATTCCACAAGCCGGTTTTAGTCTGCAGAAACGCGGTTTGCAATCCGAGGCAGGGACAGGGCGGCGCGGACGATTCTCCGACAATTTCAAGCCGTCCTTTTTCTGTAATAAAATTGAAAGGAATTCTATATTTAGAATTCAGACTTCTATGGTACTATGAAGCTGTAGAATAGAACATGGCGGTTTCCGTCATGGCGGAAAGGGGAAATAAAGATGAATTTTTTCACTCGTGCGATCAAAAACGTTACGCGCCGCATGTCAAAATCAATTTTGTTGGCGGTCACCTTCTTTTTGATCGGCAATTTAGTCATCATCGGATTGGGCATCAATAACGCGGCGGAACAGGCCAAGATTGAAACCCGGCAGAAAATGCGGGCTGTCGTTTCGTATGAAGTGGACTATGACGCATTTCGTAAATATGTAGAGGATCTGGACGAGGAGGCCCAGCAGGAAGCTTATAAAAACTATCCGTCGGTAACGATGGATGATATCAAAAACCTGATGAGCGACGAGCGGGTTAAAACCGTCAACGTCCTGAGCACCAATATGCTTTATTCCAATGGGTTTGAAACGGTACCGCTGAACAACGATCGGGAAAATAACGGCGGGGGAACGATGACCTATGAAGATGGAACAACCGTTGAATACATCGAGCCGGATTTAAAGCTGCAGACGAACTACTTCCCGAATATGATCGAGCTGGAAGACAAGATGTATGAAATTGTCGAGGGACGGTTTTATAATCAGGAAGAAGTCGACGAAGGTAAAATGGTCTGCCTGATCACTGATAAGCTGGCCAGTCACAACAATCTGCGCGTTGGTGATGTCATCACCATCGATCTGGTCAGTAAGAATGATATGCGGTATTACGAACAGAGCGGCATCACGGAGGATGATATTCACATGAATCTGGAAATCATCGGCATCTATCACAACAACGATGAGCTCGATGAAAATTCTGACGAATACAAATGGATGAGCCGGTATGACTCGCCGGACAACACAATTCTGGCGCCGGCGCTGGCTTACGGCAACGCTTATTACACTATGGGCATAAAGCAATATGAAAGCTATAAAGAACAGTATCCGGAAGACTATGCGGATTCGGAAGTCCCGACGCCGGAAAGCTATACCTATGTCAACAAAGCGGTCTTCCTGCTGGACGATCCGCTGAATGTCGATCAGTTCGTCGCGGATCATCAGAGCGATCTGAAAGATTTCATGAAGATCGACGCGAATAACGATACGTTCAAGAAGCTGGCGCGGCCATTGGATACGTTATCGTTGTTCTCCAACATCATCGTCTGGATCGTCGCGATCAATGCCATCGTCATCATCACGCTCGTGACGGCCTTAACGCTGAAAACCCGCGAATATGAGATCGGCGTGCTGTTGTCGATGGGCGTCTCCAAGATGAAGATTGTGGCGCAGTTCTTTGTCGAATTGATCATCGTCGCGCTGATCGGCTTCACCCTGTCGGTCGCCAGCGGTTCACTCGTCGCCAAACAAGTCGGCAAGATGGTTATGGATTATCAGGTCGATACGGAAAGTCAGTATGGTTCGCTGGACGATCAAAACAACGGAACAATCTACTGGGGAGAAACGAATTACTTCACAGAGATCAGTCAGGATGATTTGTTAGCGGAATACGACGTTCAGATCAGTCCGATGATCATTGCGGAAATCTACATTCTGGGCATCGGCGTCGTCTTCATTTCGATTCTGATTCCGTCGTTTATGATCATGCGGTTTAATCCGAAGAAGATCTTAATGAATCAGAACTAAGGAGGACAGAAGAAAATGACAACGATATTAAAGTTAGAAAATCTGAACTACGGCTATGAAGACGGCGGCTTCCGGCGTCAGATTCTGAAAGATCTGTCCTATGAGTTTGAGCAGGGGCAGTTCTACACAATCCTCGGCCCGTCCGGCAGCGGCAAGACGACCTTGTTATCGATCATCGCGGGACTGGATAAGCAGGAAAGCGGCAAGATCTATTACGAAGGGGACGATCTGGATAAGATCGGACTGTACAAGTACCGCCGCAATAAGATCGGAATCGTATTCCAGCAGTACAACCTGATCAGCTATCTGACAGGCTTGGAAAACATCGAACTGGCGATGACGGAAACGGATAACGCGATACCGAAGAATCAGAAGGAAGTGGCGTACGCGCTGCTGGAGAAATTCGGCATCGTGAAGTCGAAAGCAGACCGGCTGGTCACCAAGCTGTCCGGCGGTGAGCAGCAGCGCGTAGCGATCGCGCGGGCGATCGCGTCCAACGTCGATTTAATCTTCGCGGATGAACCGACGGGCAACCTGGACACAGCGACGGAACAGGAGATCATCAAGATTTTCCGGATGTTGACGGAGGAATTCGGGAAGACGGTTATCGTCGTGACCCACTCCAACGTTGTATCCGAGCTGAGCGATCATCGTGTCTATCTGAACGAAGGGCAACTCAAGGATATTCAATAAAGAGGATCACAGAGCGGATTGCTTATAAATTAAGATGGAAAAGAGAGGATCAGGGTAACCTGGTCCTGTTTTGTTGAAAATTTTCATGAAGATCTAAAAAAATGTCATGATTTTCTGAAACAAAGAGAGAAACATTGCCCGCGGCGTCTGATTTTATGATATCCTATAATCATTCAGCATCCCGGCGTTTTGGAAAAATAAGAACTGCCACAGAAAGTCAACAGCTGAAAGCGAACGCGCGGATTCAGCGCAAAAGCTAACTAGGAAAGCGGGGGAAGTTAGGAAATGGGAATGCGGAGAATGCGAAAACTCGTTTCCTGGATGGCCTGACGGCTGAAAACATCAGGTCATTAGGAAAATAGAAAGTGAGGAATACTCATGCAGGAGATTCAATTATTAAAAGCGATCGAACAGGATGCCCGGATATCCGTAACCGATCTTGCCGATATTTTAAACTCAACTCCGGAACAGGTGGACGGGGAAATGAAGAAGCTGGCCGAGGAAAAGGTCATCTGCGGATATCATACCGTTATCAACTGGGATAAGACAAACCAGGATCACGTCATGGCGCTGATTGAAGTCAACGCTTCACCGGAACGCGACTGCGGTTATGATAAAGTCGCGGAAAAAATCTACCGTTATCCGGAGGTCAGCAACATGTATCTGATTTCCGGCCGGTCCGAATTCATTGTGATCGTCAAGGGCCGGACAATGCGCGAAGTCGCCGATTTTGTCGGTCAGAAGCTGGCTCCGATTGAAGGTGTTAAGGGAACGGCCACTTACTTCGTTTTAAAACAGTATAAAGTCGAAGGCGTGATCATCGATCAGCAGGAAGACGATCAGGAACGTCTGTTGGTGACCCCATGAATCCTAAATCATTGTTAAACGACGTCATCGGAACCATTCCGCCCTCAGGCATCCGCAAGTTTTTTGATTTAGCCAGCTCGATGGAAGGGGTTATTTCGCTGGGCGTCGGCGAACCAGATTTTGATACCCCATGGCATATCCGCGAGGAAGCGATCTACGCGATTGAAAAGGGCCGGACATTTTATTCTGCGAACGCCGGACTGCCGGAATTGCGCAAGGAAATCTGCCGTTATCTGAAGCGGAGATTCCAGTTGGAGTATGCGTGGAACAGCGATATTCTGGTCACGGTCGGCGGCAGCGAAGCGATCGATATCGCTTTCCGCTCGTTATTGAATCCGGGGGATGAAGTGATCGTGCTGTCTCCGGGTTATGTCGCCTATGAGCCTTGCGTTCGTCTGGCCGGCGGTATTCCGGTGATTGTGGAATTAAAAGAAGAAGATGAATTCAAACTGAAAAAGGAACAGCTTAAGCAGGCGCTGTCCCCGAAGACCAAAGCGATCTTAATGAATTTCCCGGGAAATCCTACCGGCGGCATCATGACAAAGGAGGATTTCAGCGAGATTGTACCGCTGATCCAGGAATCCGGGATCGCGGTCGTCACGGATGAAATTTACGCTGAGCTGACCTACAGCGGCAAGCATTGCTCGATCGCTTCGTTCAGCGAGATCAAGGATCAGGTGATTCTGATCAGCGGTTTCTCCAAAGCGTATTCAATGACCGGCTGGCGGTTAGGTTATATCGCCGCCCACCGGGATTTGATCGCCGCGATGAATAAGGTTCATCAGTACGCGATCATGTGCGCGCCGACCATCAGTCAGTATGCCGGTATTGAAGCGATGGCCAAGGGCGACGGAGACGTTGAAATGATGAAGGATTCGTTTGAACGCCGGCGCAACTTTATCGTCAACGGCTTAAACCGGATGGGGCTGCAATGTCCAATGCCGCAGGGTGCGTTCTATGTGTTCCCGTCGATCAAGCATACCGGAATGAGCTCGGAAGAATTCTGCGAGAAGCTGTTGGAAAAAGAAAAGGTTGCGGTCGTCCCGGGCAACGCTTTCGGCGCCAGCGGCGAGGGGTTCGTGCGGATTTCTTATGCTTACAGCATTGAGGAAATCAAGGGCGCGCTGGAACGGATCAGCCGGTTCCTTGAAACTTGTTAAATTATAAAATAAGCAAAGCTCTGAATTTCATGGATGAAGTTCAGAGCTTTAGTTTAAATTCCTTTTCCTTTGGATAACGCTGCGGGATAGGCTACCCCCTGTTATCCAGATAAAACAAGTGTGAGGTCTGCGGCATGAGGGGCGTTCTAAGATTGCCACCAGGATGTGGGTGGCTGCTTTGTCATCAAACCTTCAATGATCCAGCCGGAAATTGATTCTCCGTCCTGCTGCGGCTGACGGCGGCACCACAGCCAGGCAGTCGAGGTTCCTTTTTTCAGCTGGGACATGCCGGAATCCGCGACGGTGAATTGCAGCTGAAAGCAAGCCTGCCCTGTCTGAATCTTCTGCGCCGTGATTTCGCAGTCGGTAATCCTGACGGTACTCCAGAATAAGAGCCCTTCCGGCTCCGCTGTAATGTTATAGAGGGAAGCAAGCCGGGCATAATCATGAGAAAGAACCGCTTCCTGATAAGCTTTGGCAAGCTGCTCGGCACTTTCCACCGGACCGCGCTGAGTTTGATCGTTCTCCATCCAGTGCATCTGATCGACAAGCCAGGTCTGATCTTCGCTAATCAATGTTAGAACAAGCGTATAAGCCGCAGGCGTATCCCCATAAGAAGCGTTGATTTGAGCCAAAACCGTGTTGTCATTGATCGTCAGGATCGTGCAGCTTTCCAGCTTGCCTAACCGGGCTAGACCGTAATCCGTTCCGGTGACGGCCTGGTTGGCGGTAATGAACCGTTTGCGGCAGGCTTCGCTTAAATGGGAAGCCAGCGCTTCGCCGGCGCGTTGAAAGCGCAGCTTTACCACTTCATCGACGAAAGCGGCGATGGCTTCCTCGTTTTGTTCTGCGAATTCCGGATTTTTCTGATTTTCAGCCTGCTGCTTCTGATAAACGGCAGAGACGGCGGTCAGACCGATTTCCTCAGGCTGATGCTGACAGCCTGCCAATAAAAGCAGGATCGAAAAGGCAATCCATCCCATTCGGTATGATTTCATAACGACACTCCTTATTTCTAACTTTATTATATAGGAAACGTCAGGGAAAAGGCAGTTGAATACCGGAAAATCGAAGATTGGAAAAGGAAAATCAGGCCGGAATGACAGGCTTTTTTCAAAAATAAAATAACAAAAAAACATGTTTACTTTCGCTGGGGAGTTTGCTATACTAGATAAACGGGTAGATATAAAAAATATTTACTCCTTGCTTATCCGCCAAGCGATAAGCCAATAGACCATAAGGAGGT
>ERZ1106981.292-NODE-292-length-42303-cov-54.654516_pt1 | contig 42303 bp, 40 predicted proteins | sample MGYA00403692_ERZ1106981 | MGnify/ENA primary metagenome ERZ1106981 (study PRJEB35170, sample SAMEA104062431) | human gut metagenome | biome: human gut; feature: human-associated habitat; material: faeces | place: Denmark | collected 2012-06-22 ... | reverse complement strand
AGAAATGGCTGTGAGCTTATGGTTTTTTCTTATTTTCCTGATTTGTCACAGCCCCCCTTTTGTCATTTCTGTTTTTGATCAGTTCACTTTTTCAACTTTGATCGTCGTCAATTCTGTATCGCCGGTGACGCTCAATTCTCCTGTATATGTGACCTGAACCTGATCGCCGTCTTGGATTCCATCCATTTGAAAGTTTTCATCAATCGGAAAAACATAAGCCTCTTTTCCATCGTCGAGAATGAACATGACATTTTTAATATCGCTGATTTTTCCGGTGATGGTTTTTTCTTCCCCTTGCTTTGTCTCTGAAGTCGACGGAGATTCAGCAGCTTTGGGAGTAAGGGGGGGTATTGGCTTGTCTTCTTTCGATTGACAAGCGGCTGTTCCCAACAGTAAACCTGCGGTTAAGATGATCATGACTATTTTTCTCATTACTTTATCCTCCATGCACCCTATTGGGTGATTCCATAAGATTAGAAGGATTAGGGAATGAAAAAATTGAAGAATATCAGAAAGTTCATGAGAATGTAAGAATTATTATTCTACAGGTTTCCACCCTAAGGCAGTCATTTTACCTTTAACTTCTTCCCAAAGATTTTTAGTGCCCTTTGCAGGAACGATTGATATACCCCCTTTACCTGAATACCATTTCTTATCTTCGGGATTGTAGATCATATCTACATAATAGCTAGATGTATTTTTAGAAGCATAAATGATTGTATTGCTTTCGGTTACTTCTGAATTGATTTCATTATTATTGTAAAAAGCTTGAATATAGTAATCACCACTTTTTTTTGCTTTTTTTACAAGCTCTTTGTCCATTTCAGGCCATTGTCCACCGTAAACCTTATTCTTAACATAATTTCGTAAGATATCATTTGAAAGATGGTCCGTTCCAAATTCTTTCTTCTTATCGTCAATACTTAATCCTTGATATATTTTTAAAGCTTCTATGAGAGAATTTGCCATTATAGTTTCTTTTCCATCTACTATACCAGAACTAGAACTTGTACCATGTTTACTGCAAGTAATTGCAATTCCGAATTCTCCTAAATCTTTAGTTGTTAGTTCTCCGCCACTGGCACACTTTGGCTTAGATGCAAAATACAAATCGTCTTTATTCGCCAAAAGATCTTCACCTGAAACCGGAGTGCCTTTGATTTGATAAATGGAATATATTTCAATGACTTTCTGCCGGGTCTGCTGACACTGGACTTCAGCCGCTGTCGACGTAAAGCCTGTGAGTCTTGGAACCAATATGAGTAACAAAGCAACCAGTATCGCAACGACGACGATTAACTCGATTAATGTGAAACCGCGCTTCTCCTGTTTTCGCATAATTATACACTTCCCTCTTTGATAACCATTATATCATGCTTTAGCGATAGAGAACTAGTGAAACAATCGTAAGAAAAAAGCATTGACAGGCGAGATTAAGGCTTTACATCGGCAGTTTCTGTGACTATAATTAAGGGCGTAAAGGTAGAGAAAAGAAGAGTAGCTTCTCCATTTTCTGAATTAGAGAGCCTGGGCAGGTGAAAGCAGGACGGAAAACAGAAGCGAACATGGTCTTGGAACTGATTATCCGAACAGCGTAGGATAAGACGTGACTTCGCGTTAAGAAGCAAGCGCATATCGAAAAGATATGAAGTAAGGTGGTACCGCGCGAAATCAGCGTCCTTTCAAGGACGTTTTTTTATTATAAAAAAAGGAGGAATTATCATGAGCGAAAAATATTACATTACAACGGCGATTGCCTACACATCAGGCAAGCCGCACATCGGCAATACTTATGAAATTGTTCTCGCCGACAGTATCGCCCGGTATAAGAGAATGCTGGGATACGACGTTTTCTTTCAGACCGGAACGGATGAACACGGACAGAAGATTGAAGATAAAGCCAAAGCCGCAGGCGTAGCGCCGCAGCAGTTCGTCGATCAGGTCGCAGGGCAGATCAAGGAAATCTGGGATCTGATGAATACGTCCTATGATAAATTCATGCGGACAACCGATCCGGATCATGAGCGTCAGGTTCAGAAGATTTTTAAGAAGCTGTATGATCAGGGCGATATCTACAAATCAGAATACGAGGGCTGGTATTGCAAGCCTTGTGAATCATTCTTTACTGAAAGCCAGATCGTCGACGGGAAATGCCCGGATTGCGGAGCGCCGGTCGAAAAAGCGAAGGAAGAAGCTTATTTCTTCCGTATGAGCAAATATGCGGATCGCCTGCTGAAGCATATTGAAGAAAACCCGGAATTTATTCAGCCGGAATCTCGCAAGAACGAAATGATCAACAACTTCATCAAGCCGGGTTTACAGGATCTTTGTGTTTCCCGCACTTCCTTTACCTGGGGCGTGCCGGTTGATTTTGATCCGAAGCATGTCGTGTATGTCTGGATCGACGCGCTGACCAACTACATTACCGGTCTGGGCTACGACTGCGACGGCAATCATGGCGAAAAGTTTAAGCACTACTGGCCGGCGGATGTCCATCTGATCGGTAAGGATATTCTGCGTTTCCACACAATCTACTGGCCGATTATGCTGATGGCGCTGGATCTGCCGCTGCCGAAGCAGGTGTTCGGTCATCCATGGCTGCTGGTGGGTGAGGGCAAGATGTCCAAGTCCAAGGGCAACGTAATTTACGCGGATGATCTGGTTCGTTACTTCGGCGTCGATGCCGTGCGCTACATCATGCTTCATGAAATGCCGTTTGCTCAGGATGGCACGGTCACCTATGAATTAATGATTGAACGGATCAATTCCGATCTAGCGAATATCCTCGGTAATCTGGTCAACCGCACGCTGTCGATGACCAATAAGTATTTCGGCGGATTAGTCCATAACGCGAATGTCAGCGATCCGATTGATGACGAACTGATCGCCTTGGCTAAAGCAACGCCGGCGAATGTTCAGAAAAAGATGGACGAACTGCGGGTCGCAGACGCGATCGACGAAATTTTCGCTCTGCTGCGTCGAAGCAACAAATATATCGACGAAACGATGCCGTGGGCGCTGGGCAAGGACGAAACGAAGAAAGACCGGCTGGCTACCGTTTTGTATAACCTGCTGGAAAGTATCCGGATAGCGGCGATTCTGCTGGAAAGTTATTTGCCGGAAACGTCGAAAGCCATTCTCGATCAGCTCAATACGCAGCAGCGCAGCTATGATTCCGTGCTGACTTTCGGGCAGCTGGAAGATGGTATTCATGTAACACCGAAGCCGCAGATTTTGTTTGCGCGGATCGATGAAAAGGAAATGCTGGAAAAGATCGAAGCGGAACAGCCGAAGAAAACGCCGGTAAAACCAGCGGAGCCGGCGAAACCGCAGATCACGATCGACGACTTTGCGAAGATTGAAATGAAGGTCGGACAGGTTCTGTCTTGCGAAAAGCATCCGAAAGCGGACAAGCTGTTGGTGTCTCAGATTGACATCGGCGAAGAAAAGCCGCGGCAGATTGTCAGCGGCATCGCGGGCAGCTATAAGCCGGAACAGATGGTCGGCAAGAAAGTTGTCGTCATCACCAACTTAGCGCCGGCCAAGTTAAGAGGCGTCGAGTCGCAGGGCATGATTTTAGCCGGCATGGGCGAGGATCAGATCGAGGTGCTTTCCGTTGAAAAGCTGCCGGTCGGCAGCACGGTTCGCTGAGCCTCAGGAATTCCCGGTTAGAACAAAGCAGAAAGAAAACGCAGAATTAGAGGGTTCTCTAACGCTGCGTTTTTTAGTATTGATCACCGGTGCTCTCTTGGATTCTATTCCTTACTTAAAGCTTTTGGCATCCATCTTTTTATACTGCGTGTAAGCCTGTTCGATGCGATCAAGCAGGGAATCCGTTGAATTGCTGAACCATCCTGTTGAATAAGCCTGATAGTTAAGGCGAAGCGTAGAATCGCCGTAGATCTCAAGATTTCAGGTCTGATTTCCATCGCTGAGAAGCAGCTTCCCTGTTCTTAAGGGAATATCATGAGCGGTTTTCTGTGAAAAGAAGAAAGTACGGGTAAAACGATCTTCCTGAAAAAGCAGGCTGAGCTCCTGAATTATGTCTTCCTCTGTGATTTCAATCGGATCGCACGCCGTAGTGCTGGTTGTCTCTTCACAATAGATCAGGGTGATTCTCTTGGAATTGGCAATCAGCGCCCTTAAAGAAACTGTCGTTTTCATTTTAAAGCCGCAAAATCCGAGAAGCAAGAGGATAAACCCCAGGCCCAGTCCGATTCTTTTCTTCATTTTAATCCTCCCTGGTGAAGTGAATTTTTGTAAATATGCTGTCAGTCGTCTGGCTTTTCATCCATCGCCACTTTGCAGCCGCGTTTAACGAGCGACGGTCAGACATCGTTTCTGACTTTATCATATCATAAGCCGGCGGCGAACTTCCATGATATAATCGAGCTAACAGAGAGAGGGAGGTCAGACCCATGCGGATTGACGATTATGCAAAATGGCTGCGGACGTTGGTTTCCGAAGCTGTCGTTCAGAACTATATCAAGCGCTGCCAGCGCGTAGAAAAGAATCTGGACGTCAGTCTTGATCTGGAATTCAGAAAAGACAGGGGGGCTTCCCTGCTGGATCAATTAACGTATACGACGGAAGACTGGCAGAAACATCGGCCGCTGCGCTGCTCCATAAATTTCAGAGCGGGATCGGATTGGTACAAGGGATTGGCTTCCTTAAAAACAGCGGTGAATAAATATTTTGAATTCTGTCAGGTTTCCGCCGCCTCGCGGGACTGTTGATCTTTTGATCAGAGTCGTAAAAAAAGAAATGCGCAGTACAGACAGCGCTGGTTAGCTTGATGAAAAGCTGGAAATGGAGGATCAGGAAATGAACGAAACACTTCAATTCGCCACGCGCGGAGAATTCAGGGCATGGCTGGAAGATCATTGCTTGTCTGAGGAAGGGGTCTGGCTGATACTGGGCAAGGCCGGAGGACCGAAAACGATCAAAGCGGGCGAAGCGCTGGAAGAAGCGCTTTGTTTCGGCTGGATTGACGGTCAGATGCAGAGTCTTGATGATAAAACGTATCGCAAATACTTTTCGCAGCGCCGCGGGAAAAGCAAGTGGTCGGAAAAGAACAAGCAGCTTGTTCAAAGGCTGGAAGAACAAGGCCGGATGACCGACTCAGGCCGGAAAAAGATCGCGGAAGCCAAAGCGAACGGACAATGGGACGCGCCCAAGCCGGAGGCGGTCACAGAGGAACAAATCGCGTCGCTTTCCGCTGTTTTGGAAGCTTATCCGCAGGCGTATTCCAACTTTCAGTTGATGTCCGTGTCGGTTAAGAAAACATACACCCGCGCTTTCCTGGATCCTAAAACTGAGGCCGGGCGGAGAAAGCGGATCGCCTGGATTGTCGACCGGCTGAACAAGAACTTAAAACCGATGTAATCCAAGCAGGAATTCAATTCTTTTTGAGAAAACGCCGGCTTTTCCGGCGCTTATAAAACTTCAATTTTCCTTCAGGGAAAAAGGACACTCAAGAACGAAGCGGGCAGGCAAAACTCTGAAAGGGTATGCTTAGCCGGCTTTTTTGCGTTAATCAGTCAGAGGACGAGAAAATCCGGGAGCGGCATGTTTTTCCGCTTTGTTCGAGTTCAATCATTCAACGGCCCCGACCCTGATATTCGCTGCGGACAATGTGGTCCATTTCTTCCGGCGTTTCCCGGCATCCTCCGGCAAGCCACCGTTTAATGATTGCCGTTAATCCGCTTTTGAAAAATTCCATGTGGTAATCAATGTATTGATTATTGAAATCTTGTTTAGCTTGTTCGGTATCGTAGAACTGGATTTCATACTGATTATCATAGCCAAGTTTAAAATAAGTGCGGTAAAACAACTGATTCTCCTGAATATGTCGGAATAATCGGAGATAATCGTTACTGTTGAATTTTTGTGTTCGTTCGCTCTCATAAAGGTGATTGACTTCACTTTCCAAATGAACCCTCACCTTGTCGGCCAAATCGTAAAGATCAACATAATTAGCGTAAAAGGTACTGCGGTTCAGTTCGCAGATTTTACAAAGATCGGAAACGCTGATTTCGTTCAGCTCCCGGGTCTGTAATAATTCAATGAACGCTTTCTCTATCCGTTCAATCGATTCCCGCCGGCGCCGGTTATTTTTGACGTTCATAGATATTTCCTCCATTAATCCAACACTTGTCTTTAAATTGATGATGGTTTTCGCTTCTTTAAAACAGTATACTAGGTTTACATTAAAACAACAATCGTTGCTTTAATAAACGAGGAGGTATCAGTATGAAAAAAAGTAGTTTTACAGCTTTAATGTTAGGGACTGTCAGCGGCGTTTTGTTTGCGCTTGGCTTTTGTATGGCGCTGATTCCCGAATGGAATGCATTCAAACCCGGGATTGTATTTGGCAGCGTGGGATTGCTTCTGGGCTTGATCACCTATCTGCTCTGGCGGAAGATGGAACATAAAAACCCGATTCAGATTTCAGGAAAAACTCTGCTCACGCTGCTGACAGGCATTCTCGGCGCGTTAACGCTGGGGATCGGCATGTGTTTCAGTATGGTTTGGGGCAGACTGGCGCTGGGAATCGGCATCGGATTAACGGGGATCGTAATCTTGCTTTGTTTGATCCCCTTGACGCAGGGAATCAAAGACTAGAGAACACTTGATTAGAGAATTCAATAACCGCCATGAAGCGAATCTGTAAAAATTCAAAGATCAAAAACCAGCGGAAACAAACAGGAATGACGCCTGGTGGCTATGCGGGTATACTAATGGGACTGAAACAAAATCCGGAACACAGACTTTTGTGGATGGCTGCGGGTAGTCTGTGTTTGAACCTTACGTATGTGTTTTATAACGGCCTGCTGGGGGTAACGTATCGGTCGTTATGGTTTGTTACGATGTGCATGTATTACGGCGTCTTGAGTTTTATGCGATTTATCGCTGTGGTCTGCGGCTTAACCTGGTGGAGGAGCGAGACTGCGGATGGACTGGCGGCGGTGCTGTGCGGGTGCTTGCTGACAATCCTGAGCTTTGTGTTGATGGGCGCTCAGTATTTGAGTTGGGTCCGGAATAGGGCGGCTGTCTATGATGAAATACTCATGATCACGATCGCCGCGTATACATTCTATAAGCTAACCTGGACGATAATCCGGGTATTTAGGAAACAGAAACGGCTTTTATTCCAGGTGATCGGGAATATCTCGCTGGCAGAAGCGGCCGTGTCGGTTTTGACCTTGCAGCGGTCGATGATCGCGTCCTTCGGAGCGATGGGGCAGGAAACGGCAAGGCTTATGAACGGATTGACCGGAGTTGGTGTCTGTCTGTTTGCCGGAGGACTCGGTGTGAGGATGATCCAAAAAGGAATTGGAATAAGGAGAAAATTAAATGGCAAAATCAAAATTTGTTGAATTGAATCAGAAGATAGCGGAAAATGTTACCGGCGTTTTTGCCGCAGTAGAGGACAGCGTGATTTCCGGATATACAAAAATTGAAGATGCGTTCGTCGACCGGTATTTAACCCGCGAAGGAGAAACCACCGAAGCGGCTAAGAAACGCCTGCAGGAAGAAAAACATGCAAAATAGACCAGCGTTAAGAATTGAAAATATCAGCTTCAGTTAGGAGGCAAGGGAAACGAACAAGCGGACAAAGAATTTCTGATGACAGGGACAGAAGTAAGAAATATCAATTCGTCGGCATGACATTTTATCCGGCAGGAATCGAGAAAAGAAGCGGCCAGCCGCCGCTTTTTTGAATTAAAAGCAGGCGTGGAAAATGAAAAAGACCGGCGTCTTTTAAAACGCCGGTTTTTGATTCAACAAATATTCTGATTTCAAAAGAAGGGCTGCCGAACGAAGAAAATTTATTTTCCGATCGCCTGAGTGAAGAATGCCCGCATATCCGCTCCGAGTAGTTTCGCGCTTTCTTCCCCCAGATAAGCCATGTGGCCTGACGGATATTCGCCGATCACCACCCGGCTTGGATCTAAATGCGAATGCGTTGCCAGATAACGGGCATTGCCGGCCGTCGTGCAGAGATCGTACAAACCGCTGGCAAAGAAGACGCGCAGTTTTGGATTGCGCCGCATCGCTCCCGCCAACGCCTGAGCCGGCGAGGATTTCGACTTCCGCTGCCATGTTTCGTTGACGTCGAAGACCAGTCCCTTACTGCTGCGGTTGAAGCTGATGTTCAGCTCCTTGCAGATCAGTGCGAAAGCCGTCTGGAAGGCCGGCGTGTACTGACCCATTGCCGGGTCGTCCGCAATGACGTTGGAATCCCGGATCGCCGGATCGTCTTTCCAGGCGTAACGTCCGTCATAGAAGCCGACGGCCAGTCCCTGATCCTTTAACAACAGATGGGCGAATTCCTTCTGCATGTCGATCCGCAGATGATGGCGGATCCAGAACTCGGTTTCGATACCGGTAAAATACGCCAGCTTTTCCGCGATGGCCGTCTGTTCCGCTTCCGGCAGCGCGTCGCCCTGAAACAAGGCGCTCAGGTATTCTGTTTTGGCTAAATCGAAGGCCTGAGCGATAAAGGTATCGCGATCCGGTTTGCCGTCCGGGTGATGATAATGATTTGTCGCTGCCATCGTGATCAGATTTACGGCTGACGGTTCCGCCGGATTGGCTTCAAAGAAGGTGCTGCCTAAAAGCATGACGCCGCTGACGGACAGTCCCAGCGTATCCGGCTTGATCGGCCCCGCGCCCAACAGCTCGGCTGCTAACAAAGCCGACCGGCCGGTGCCGTAGCTTTCCCCCGCTAACAGAATCGGACTGTTGCGGCGGTTGTAACGGGTCAGCCATTGTTCGATGAACATTGCCATCGCTTTGACGTCGCCGTCCGCGTCATAAAAATCCGGGCGGGCTTTTTCCTGGATCAGGCGTCCGAAACCGGTGCCTACGGGATCGACCAGAACGATATCGCACAGATCGAGCAGACAGTGCGGATTGTCTTCCAGCTCAAACGGCGGCACGGTCGGCAGATGCAGCTCGTCTTCCAGCTTCACGCGCCGCGGGCCAAACAGTCCGGCATGAACCCACAAACTGGAGCATCCCGGCCCGCCGTTGTAAGCGAACAAAACCGGACGGGTCGTCGGATCCGCCACGTCGCTGCGGAAATAGGCGTACGAAAAGATCGTCGCCGTCGGCTGACCTTCCTCGTCGACAAAGAAATTATCCTCGCAGACGGTGCGGTACGGGATCGGCTGACCGTTTAAGACAATGGAGCCCTGGGCTTCAAATCGGGACTTTTCAAGACATTCTTCAATTCTCATGGATTTCTCCCCCACTTTCTGATTGCTTAATTTTTAGTATACACCACGGCCGAAGCGAATGACAAGCAACGCATATCAAACGATGAGCATTCTGATGGAATTAAGAACCGGCGGGAGCGGCGAGACAGGCCAGCGTGCCTATGGACAGACCGGTGCGCAATGCCAGAACGGAACATTTTATCTTCAACAGAAAATAGCGGCTTTTCTCAGGCTGATCGATCAGACACTCATAATTGGCCTGACCTTTGCATAACAGAAGATCGGCTTGATGATAAATCGCCTGGAACTCCGGACTGGTGCGCGGCAGCAGTGTGCCCAGCGCGTCGTCGCCGTTGCTGAGAATTTGGGCCCAGCGAGGAATACCGGCCTGACGGGCGTCCGCGGCGATCACATCGTTAACGACCGATTGCCCGCGCACGGCATAGACCAGATTCAAGTCAGGATTCAGCCGGTGGATCTGTTCTAAAAGCAGCGCGTCGATCACAACCTCGCCAAAGTTGTCTCCCAGCACTAACACAGTCCTCGCTTCGCTCAGCGCCTGTTTCAGCACCGTCGTTTCGAGGACGAAAGGGACATCCAGTGCGGTCTTGAATTCAGTCAGCATTTGATTGAAATCCGGATGATGGATCGGGTTGAAATCGAAGCCGTTAGCCAGAATTGCCAGCCGTAGCGCTTCCGCAAACGGATCGGGAGCTTGGCTGATCCGCAGGCTCAGCGCCGGCACCTCCGCAAGCAGGCTCTCATTCACCCTTTGCCGCAGCGAAGCGTAGGGATCCTCTGTTCGCAGCGTCTGTTTTACAAGCCGGTAAACAGCACCGATTGCCGCTGGTGCCGGCTGATTAAAATCAAGCTGAGCTAAGGTGTGAAAGACTGAATGGTAAAACGCGGGACGGTCGGCTTCTGGAATCAAAGCGGCGCAGCTGACCGCCTGAGCTGTTATGCAAGGCAGGCAAGCATCTTGGATCTTCATCGTATTCCTTCTTTCATGAGAGATCTTCTGCGGAATTCTGGACGCAGGATTTTTCCCTGCTTCCAGCGTAACAAAAGAATGGGGACTTCCGTAAGTCAACGTGTCAGCTTACAGACACTTTCTGATTGCCGCTGACCTGGTTTCCAAGGCAGAAGAGGAAGACCTGGCAAGCCGATGCATAGAAAAAACGACAGAGACCGCGAATCTCGCTGGTTTTCTGCCGTTTTCTTTCTTGTGTGTTGAAGATCGATTTATTTGTTGGCCGCTGCCAGCTGACCTGCGATCCGTCCGTAGTAGACAGCGCCGCCGATCGCCATGCCGCAGCACGGATATTCGTCGCCGAACAGACCGGTGAAGGCAACTTCGCCCGCGGCGTACAGACCCGGAATCGGATTGTTTTCCGTATCCAGAACCTGTGCGTTGATATCGGTGACCAGACCGCCGAAGGTGACGGTTACGTTTGGCCGCAGCTTCAGCGCGTAGTAGGTTTCACCTTCAACCGCGATCATGTGATCCGCCGGTTTGCCGAAGTCTTCATCCTTACCCGCAGCGCACAGCTCGTTGTAACGATCGATTGTCGCCTGCAGCTCAGCCGCGTCGACTTCCATCAGCTTCGCCAGCTCTTCGATCGAATTCGCTTTCAGTGTCTTATCCAGCGTCATCGCGTACTGAACGGTCGGCGCCGGATCATTGGCTGTAGCGATATACCAGCCGTAACCGCTGCCGCTCTTGGAGATCGCGTCCGCAACATGGTACTGATAGGTGTATTCGTTGGCGACACGCTTGCCTTCCGCATTGACGATCAGGCCCGCTTCTTCATTGATGCCGACGCCGGAATTGAAATCCAGGTAAACTGTCTGCGTTGCCGGTGCGTCATAAATCTGCGCGTTGACCTTTTCCGCCATCGTCAAACCGTCGCCGACATTGCCGGCTGGAACGGAGGTGACAAAGCCTTCGGTGGTCTGCGCATAGCGCTTCATCATTTCTTTGTTCTGCGCATAACCGCCGGTCGCGATGATGACGTTTTTCGCGTTGACCGTCAGCTTGCTTCCGTCAGCTTTCGTTCCGCTTAAGCCGACGATTGCGCCGTTGGCGTCAGTCAGAATCGTATCCGCAGTCGTATTGTAGTAGATCTCGCCGTTGTTCTTCAGATATTCTTCCGTCATCGGTACGGTGATGTTGCCGCCGAAGCCGTCGGTCATACCGCCGCCGTGATGGCCTGCCGCATTGGTCGTGTTGTGCACTCGCCATGGTGTCAGGGACTGGTGAATCGCTTCAACGTCATAGATCATGACGCCCATGTCTTCCAGCCAGGTCATGTTTTCAACGGAATCATCGCAGAACGCCTTGACCATTTCTTCATTCAGCTGATCTGCACCGTCCATTGTTTTCATGTAGTCGAGCATCTGCTGCGGGGTGTCTTCATAGCCCTGCTTCTTCTGCCATTCTGTGCCGGCCGCTAAGAGCTTGCCGCCGCTGCGCGTCGTTGCGCCGCCGGTTACGCCCTGCTTTTCCAGGATGATGACCTTTGCCCCAGCCCGGGAAGCTTCGATGCCAGCGGCTAAACCCGCTGCTCCCGCGCCCGCGATGACGACGTCCGCATCCAGCGTCTGGTCTTCTGCGGTTTTCTCAACCGGAACGTTCTTCAAGGCTTCCGCGTCGCCGCCGGCTTCCGTAACTGCGCTGGCGACCGCGTTCTTGATCGCCGCGGTTGTGATCGTCGCGCCGGTGACGTTATCGACGCCTAACGACTGTGTTTCGACAATCTGCTTCGGCAGGACTTCCACCGGGGAGGTTTCCAGACCGTAGCCGATGCCGTAGGTTTCCTGATGTTCTTTGACGACGACGTCCGTGATCGCGTCCTCGCTGACGGTGACTTCTACCGTAACGTCACCCTTCATGCCGGTTGCCGTGCCGGTGTAGGTGCCGGCTGTGTAGGACTGCTTGGCAGCCGCGTCCGGGGTTGGTTCGGTTTTCTTACCGCCGTCGCCGCAGGCCGTTAACGACAGAACCATCGCTCCGCACATCAGCAGCGCCGCAAACTTGCTTGCTTGTTTCTTCATTTCTTTCCACTCCTTTTTGTTAAGGCTTTCGCAAGCTCATTATACAATGTCCTGTGACAGGAAGGTCAATCCCCACTTTTTTGACCCGCGGGATTAGTGTATAATGAAGAAAACAGGGAATTACGTGAGAAGTGGAAGTGCTTTCACAAAGTATCCATGATTAAACCGTTCCCTTAGGGAATGGTTTGGGATAAGATTTAACTCCTTCGTTCGAATTATAAAATCAGGGATGGAAACGATCTCAGAATCGTTATTTGAGGTAAAAAAGAAACGAGGTGATTTCTTTGCGGATTCAGGAAGTCTGCCGGAAGACCGGGCTGACGAAAAAAGCGATCTATTTTTATATTGATCAGGGATTGATTATGCCTGATCGCAATGCTGAAAATAATTATCTGGATTTCAGCGAAGCCGATGTCGACCGGCTGCAGATCATCGCGCTGCTTCGGCAATACAATGTTCCCGTCGGCGCGGTCGAGGAATTATTCCGTTATCCCAGCATGACCAATTTCTATCTTCACCGGCAGCTGGCGGATTTACGGGCGCAGCTGCTTCGGCAGCTGGGATTGATTCGTTCGTTATCGACGCTGCTGACCGAGCTGCCGCCGCAGTACAACGTTGCCAACCTTAAGGAACAGGTCGGCCGTTCAACCGCCGCGACGGAAGCGGATCAGTCGATGCTGGATTTGGTGTGTCCGGATCAGGATGCGCGGATGATCTCCATCTTTATCTGGAGTTCGTTTCTGAATGTTCCCAAAAGTGAATACCGGTTGTTTTTGTGGGGGAAAATTACCGAGCAGGCGCAGCAGGAGCTCAAGGGATCGCTGCGGTATGTTGCCCGGATCATTTATGCGCTGGACAGCGAGCAGATTGAAAATGACGCGCGTCAGCGTTACCACGATTCCCAGGCTATCCTGAAGATGCAGGAGGACAGCTATGGGCAGCTGCGGCAGCGGATCATGAACCGGCTGCGGCATTTAGCGGACGATCCGCGGGATCAGGCTTACTGGATGCTGAACTATGAGAAAGTGACGCTGCCGCTGGTTCGTTTTGTCAATGGCCCGTTAGGCGATTTGATCGCCGAATATAACTCGGAATATCTGATCTATTTAAAAAACATGCAGCGGCTGGCAGCCAGTGTGCGCTGCGAGCTTCTGGAAGGCGCGGAACGGGAATTGTATGAACGGCTGATACGGGTGCTGAACGGAAAACTGGATCTGGATCAATATCCCGGACTGATCAGCTTTTATACGTTTGAAATGGGCTTGTATATGATCCTGCCGTTAGCGAAGCAGCGGCAGCTGCTGGAAGAATAGCTTGCGGCTTGCGCTGCGATGTTCGATGAGATCGCAGCCGGGGCTGAACCGAGACAAGGATCCGGATCAAAACAGAGCTATGCAGGCTGAACATCGCTGAAAAGAAAACTCCCTGCCGCCGGCGGGAGTTTCTTTCACTTTACTTTTAAGCTGGATTCTAACTGTTGAATCCGGTCTTCAGCCCGTTTTTTCAACAGGAAGACGCTGAGAATTTCCGCGACATAGGTCAGGACATTAATCTGTTCCTGATCCCACAGCCGTTTTTCGCGGCATTCGTCGAAGCCGATGTAACCCCGCGGCCGCCCACGGTCCTGAATCAGGCATTGCAGCAGCGATTTGATTTTCTGCGGTTCCAGCAGGCGGACCTGCGCGGGATCCAACGATTGGATATCCTGGCAATAGAATAATCCATTTTCATCGAAATTGGCCAGATATCGCCCTTCGAGATCATCTTCATACGAAATGTGCTGCAAATTCTCTTTTTCCGGAGGAATCCCCTCGTTGCACCATTCAAACGTATTGGTGCAATATTGATCATCGTCGCTGTTTTCAAAAATATAGACGCGGCTGACATCGAAATGCCGTCCGATGATTTCAAGAATTTCCTGAATACAACGCTCTAAATCCTGAGCGTTGTAAAGCTTGCTGAAAATGAATTCGCTGATTCGCGGTGTTTCGTACTTTTTCAACAGGTTGGAATCGATCCGGGCATTGACGGCCGAGGCTCCTTCAACCATTGGAAAGAACGCGTTGTCGTCCGCGAGCTGATTATAAAAGGCATATTGATTTTTACCCTGGCTTTTCATGGAATACAAGGCCTGGTCAGCACGGTGGAACCAGTAGTGGAAGTTCGGATTGACCGGCGAAGTCATCGCAATCCCGATACTGCAGGATACTTTGAGGATCTTCTGATTGTGAAACTCAATCGACTGGAAGGCTTCGATAATCTGCCGGGCTTTCTTTTCCGCCAGTTCTTTGTCGGGGATATTCTTCATGAAGACTAAAAATTCATCGCCGCCAACCCGCCCGAGGATATCTTCGCTGCGGAACAGCTGCCGGATCCGCGATGTCGCTTCAATCAGAAAGGCGTCGCCGAACAGATGGCCGAGCGTATCGTTGACAATTTTGAAATCGTCGATATCGATGATCATCAAGGCGTTCTGCGCCGGCTGAGTTGACAGCCAATCCTGAATCAGGGTTTGGGCTGTCTCCTTATTATAATACTGCGTCAGCGGATCACGCTGCGCCTTTTCAAGCAGCTTTTGAGCCCGCTGCTTATCCTCGTCGATGTTGGAGAGAATGCCGATAGCCTTGATCGGCTTTTGATTTTCATCCAGCTGGGTTGTCACGCGGATCCGGAACCAGTTTGGCTGGTGATGAACGTCATGCAGCTGCAGTTCGTCTTCAATGTAAGCCTGACCCGTCCGGATGCGGCGGCACAGATCCGCAAATAAACTCCGTTGTTCCGGATAGAAATTTGTGTTCTTTTCATCCAACAGTCCGGAGACGGTGATCTGCCGCGGATATCCCAGGTATTGTTTCCAGTTTTCAGAAAAGGTGAGTTCGTCCGTCGCGATGTTCCACTCAAAGATAATGTCCTGGGTTTGATTCATGATGATTTCATAACGCTGCAGGCTTAACCGGAATTCTTCGGCGATCCGTTTGGATTCTGAAATGTCGACAAGAATGCAGCAGAAATACTGCCGTCCCCATTCGTCCTGCAGATAACGGCCTTTATCCAGCACCCAGATCGGCTCTGCGTTTTTGCGCAGCAGCCGGAATTGTAATTCTTTATCACACCCGTGGCGCAGCTGTTCGCGGACCTCCCACAGCGTATTTTCATAATCCCGCGGGTCGATCAAAGCGCGGAAACTGTTGTGCAGCTCCGTGCGGATTTCTTCCCGGGTATAGCCGGTCAGCTGCAGGAAGCTGTCGCTGGTCTGTAAGAGCGTCAGGGGTTCATCGAATAAACAATGGAAGATTCCACCCGGCATCTGATCGGGCAGAAACGTCAGGGCCAATTCTTGATTTTGATAGGCTTCAGAAGCGATTTGCGCCGGACAGATCTGAACAAAACAAAATTTTCCGCTCTCCTGATCCTGGATCAGCGTCAGGATCAGGGAATGGCAGTCTTTGCCCTGCATCAGGGCTTTGACGGTGATTAACCGATACCGGTCGTTCAGCGCGGAACTGACCGGCGCTGTCGTGCAGATCAGCGTTTCGCGGTGCCGGTGCATTTGACTTTCGATATGATCGCGAACCTGACTGAGACCGGAATAATCCCGGCGCGGTTCGGTAGCGTGCCATTGAATGTTTTCATCGAGTAACGATTCTAAACAGGTCCAGTCGTTGTCGACAAACAAGGCCTGGATGAGGGGAAAAACCTGCGGTTCGCCAGAGAATTCCGAATTGTTCATGTGGACGATCCTTTCTTCAACTAAAAGCGTATGTTCGTTATTCTAAGTTTACACCATTTAACAGCTTTACAAAAGACAGGAATGACGAAATTGCGGTCTTTGTCGAAAGGACACGGGAAAAGCACGGAAATCCCGGCCTTCGCCAAAGCTTCGCCGGAAATTCAGTTTACGGTCATGAACTATTCAAAAACAATTCACATGGCCATGGGAGAATAGCGGTGCTTATTAGAAGTGTGGAAAGCGAGCGTGATGAAATGAAATTCCAATTCTCACTGAAATCCCTGCGATGGACCCGGAAGAAAACGGTGATCCTGGCTGTCGGCATCTGTCTGGCCGGTGCGGGGAGTTTTTATTTTTCCCGTCAGGGAACAACCCGAAAGAACACCACTCAGGCTTCCTTTATCCGAACGACCGTTCTGAAAAAAACAACGCTGAACAATTCGATCAGTCTGACCGGCACGGTGGAAAGCGCGTCGGTATCGAACGTCACGACGAACCAGTCGCTGGCGGTGAAGTCGATTCCCGTCCAGGTCGGGGACTGGGTAGAAGCCGGGGATATCATCTGTGTCCTGGACACGGATGAAATTGACAAAAACATTGAAAAGACGCTGGAAAGCTTGCAGGAAAATATCGATAACGCGAAGGATTCACTGGCTTCCGCGGAAGAAAATCTGACCTGGGCGCAAAGCGACGCGGACAGTGCGTGGAATACGATGGCGGAGAAAGAAAGCGCGATGAACAGCGCAAAGACGGCGTATGAATCCGCGCGCAGCTCTGTCGACGCGTTCCAGGCTAATGTCGATCAAGCGCAGGCGGCCTATCAAAGCGCGGTGGAAGCGGAAAATCAGGCACTTTCAGCCCTGAACAGCGCGATCAGCGACGGGACCTGCACGGGGCTGGAAGATACAGCCTGCGCAGCCGGGACGGCTTACAATGATGCCAAGCAGGCCTCCGCCGACGCCAAATCAAAGGCTGACAGCGCTCAGCAGGATTTAAAATCCGCGCAGTCGGCGATGAATTACGATACCCTGGCGGCGGCTTACAATACAGCCCAAAGCGCCTACAACGCCGCGCTTACCGCCTGGAATACAGCCCGCAATAACCGCGACAGCTGGCAGACGAAAGTCGAGGACGCCAAGGAAGCGGTCACGAAGGCTTCCTCCAGCGATACGCTCGACGATCTGTACGAGAAGAAGGAAAACTGCACGCTGACGGCGGAAACCGCCGGCAAGGTTACGGCGATCAACGTCACAGTCGGGTCGATGGCGACCAACAACACGACGATCGCGACGATTCAGGACACGGACGCGCTGAAAATCACTGTGACAATTCCGGAATATGAAATTCAGAACGTCGAATTGGGGATGACTGCGAAAATTACGACGGACGCCACCGAAGGGGAGATCGAAGGGACGCTGACGCAGATCTCGCCGGTCGCTTCTTCGCAAAACGGCGGATTTTCGGCCGAGGTGACGGTCACGACGCCCAACAGCGGTCTGTATGTCGGCATCAACGCCACGGTGGAGATTATTCAGTCCACTGTGGATAACGTCTTCGTCGTTCCGATCGATGCGGTCGGCACCAATGACGCCGGGGAATCGATCGTGTTCGTCAAGGAATCCGGCTCCGGCAGCGACGCCGTCTTTAAGGAAGTCGTCGTGACCACCGGGGAGGAAAATGATTACTATGTGGAAATCAGTTCAACTCAGCTCAGCGAGGGCATGGAGGTGCGCAGCAGCGCAGATCCGGAACAGGCTCAGGTTAACGGGAGCGAAAGCGGCGAACAGGTTCAGATGAACGGCGGCATGCAGATCGACATGGGCGGGGCAATGCCTGCAGGAGAGATGCCTGCCGGTCAGATGCCTGCCGGAGGACCGGGCGGAAACGGAGGCGGAGCGCCAGGCGGCCGGGGAGGCAACGGATGAGTCCGGCACAGCCTGTTATCGCGATGCAGGGCATCGTCAAGCGGTATTACATTGGCAAGCCCAACGAACTTGAGATTCTGCACGGCATCGATCTGCGGGTCGAGCCGGGGGAGTTCGTCGCGATTGTCGGCGAAAGCGGCAGCGGCAAATCGACGATGATGAACATTCTGGGCGCGCTGGACCGGCCTACAGAAGGTCACTACAAGCTCAATGGCGTCGACATTCAGACGGCCGGGGATAAAGAACTGGCAAAAATCCGCAACCAACAGATCGGCTTCGTCTTTCAGACCTTTAATCTGATCGGCCGGATGAGCGCGCTGAAAAATGTCGAGCTGCCAATGCTGTACGCCGGGCTGCCGGCCCGTGAGCGATCGGAACGGGCGGCGGAACTGCTCGATCTGGTCGGCATGGGCGAACGGAAAAAACACCAGCCCAACGAGCTTTCCGGCGGACAGAAGCAGCGGGTAGCGATTGCCCGCGCCATGGCGAACGATCCTTCGCTGATCCTGGCTGATGAACCGACCGGCGCATTGGACACGGCGACCAGCCGGATTGTCATGGATCTGTTTCACCAGCTGCATGAGGAACAATACAAAACGATCGTGCTGATCACCCACAATCCTGAGCTGGCGGAGGAAACTCAGCGCGTGATCACGCTGCGCGACGGTCAGATCGTCAATGTTCGGAAAGGAGCGGGCGTCCATGGGCGTACTTGATAATATCCTGATGGCGCTGTCCAGTCTGAAAGCGAATAAGATGCGTTCGCTGTTAACAATGCTGGGCATCATCATCGGCATCAGCTCGGTCATCGCGATCATGACCGTCGGCGACTCCTTGACCGGTTCGATCACCGACAGTATGTCAGGCATGGGCGCAAGCAACATCACCGTATCGCTGCAGAAAAAAAGCAGCTCGTCTTCCGACAGCTATGGCGGCGGCCGGGTGTTGATGTTCGGTCCGAGCAGCCCTGACGAGGAAGATCTGATCTCGGAAGCGATGATCACGGAATACCGCACGCTGTTCGACGGCCGGATCACAGCGTTATCCTGCACAGAGAACGTCGGCAGCGGCACGATCAGTCAGGCCGAGGTGTCCGGCAGCGTCAGCGTAACCGGTGTCAATCCTGACGCCCTGACTGTCGAGGATCTGGACATGATCACCGGGCGGTTTATCAATGAGAAGGACAATACGGATACGAAACGCTCGGCCGTCATCTCGGATTATCTGGCGGAAAAGCTGTACGGCTCTGTTGAAAAAGCGATGGGCGAAAAGCTGGAGGTCAGCCTCAACAACGGCGTGCAGGTGTTCTATGTCGTCGGGATTTACCACTATGATACTTCCAGCAGTATGATGGCGGCGCTCTCGGACAGCGATAACCTTTCGACCTCGATGTATGTTCCGGTTGCCACGGCAAAGAAAATCACCCAGGCCAGTCAGGGCTATCAGTCCGTCACGGTCGTCGGCGCGACGGGCGAGGACGTTGATACGCTGCTCAGCGATACCGAAGCATTCTTCACCAGCTTTTATACGCATAACGATTCTTACACGATCTCCGCGTCGAGCATGAAGGAAATGCTGGAAACGATGACCGAGATGCTGGATACCGTCAAGGTCGCGATTGCGGGCATCGCAGCGATCAGTCTGTTGGTCGGCGGCATCGGCGTCATGAATATCATGTTGGTGAGCATCACCGAGAGAACCCGTGAAATCGGTACCCGCAAAGCGCTGGGCGCGCCGAATCTGGCGATCCGGATTCAGTTTATCATCGAAGCGATGATCATCTGTATGATCGCGGGACTGTTAGGCGTTTTATTGGGTGTGGCGATGGGCGCGGGTGTGGCAAATTTGTTAGGCTATCCGGCCAAACCGTCCGCTGCCGCCTGTGCCCTGGCGGTCGGCTTCAGTATGGCGATCGGCGTGTTCTTCGGCTATTACCCTGCCAACAAAGCGGCGAAGCTCGATCCGATCGACGCGCTGCGCTACGAATAAATTAAAAAGCAAACCAGACAGGCCGCGGCAGCGGCCTGTCTGAGCCTGAGTTTGAGTTTCAATCTGCGCGGCGTTCCTGAATTTCATTGCGAATTGATCGGAAAGACCCAGTCCGGTCTGTCGTTTCCTGTTATAATAAAGGAAAAGGGGATGACGGAAATGAAACGGATTGAAGCGGGTTTAATCCGCAAGGCCATGGCGGAGCCGTGGGAGAAACTGAGCTTTGCGCTGACGCTGAATCTATTGGCGCTGACGATTTCTTTTTTCAGCGGTACACTGTGGCTGTTGTTTTTTGTCAGTCTGATCTTCGATGTTTTAGCAGGCATGGATTTGCTGGTTCAGCGCAACCGGGCCCGACGCTTTGTCCGGGATCTCGATTTGAAAGAATCGCTGCCGTTGTGCAAACAGGCGGACAACACGTTCTTTCTGCCCAACAAGCTGATTTCCTGGTACCGCGGCAATGGTTTGTGCGTGCGTTACGAACAGATCAAGAACTGTTATCTCAATCAGATCAATGAAAATTCACGGATGAAATTTGACAGCCGGCGGCGCAGCTGGAAATTACAGATCAACTGCCGCGACAAGCGCTATACCGTTCTGGCACTGGAACGCAAGGACGATTGCATGAAGGTGCTGCGGTTTCTCAAAACGATGAATCCGTCGCTGGTCGTCTATGATGAAGTCCCAGCCAAGCCGCTGACGCTGGCGGAACTGCCTGAATATGAATGAAACCGGGGGAGATTGATTTTCACAATCCTTCGGTTTTTTTGTACAATATTTGAAATCTGTATAAGAAAAGAATAATGAATACGAGAAATAAGAAAAATATGATACAATGAATTTAACGGAGGTGATGGTTATGAAACACATCACGGAACTCATTCAGAAACAGGTCGTCAAAAAACACAGCCGGGCGCTGATGTTCTATTTATTTTTGTTGATCGCGGCAACTGTTCTGGCCTGGATCAGTCAGTCGCTTTACGTCAGCTTGTTCATCGTCGTTTTCCTGGCGGCACTGGCTGTTCGCTTAATTCAGGCGGTGCATGAGCTGGGCCAGGTCAAACGCTTCACCCAGAGTCTGCGGGGACCGCAGCGGCTGTTTTACCGGCAGGTCGATACGACGTTCTTTCTCGAAGACCGCTGGATATCCTGGTTTAACAAGCAGGGCGTCCAGGGGACTTATGATGAAATCACAATGTGCAGCTACGCGCAGGTGCCGCTGCGGAAGTCGGAGAAGCTGTACGCTCCATGTCAGCTGCAGATCAATGCTCAGGGCCGCAGGACAACCTTGATTCAGCTGCAGCATGATCGCGACGCCCAGACTGTCATGGCGTTTCTGAAAACGCAGAATCCGGCGATTCTGTTCTCAGAGAAGCTCACCGAACGGAAAGTGCGGCTGGAAGATCTGCCGGAAAAAATGGAGTAAATTTGTGAGATTGTGTGAAGTGAAGCAGAAGGCTTGTCAGAAACTAGGACTGGAACTATAATCTTCAATAGATAGATATTCAATGCGTTGAATATCTAGAAATGGAGGATTTATGAGTGAGCAAGTCATGGAAATGATGTCGCTTTTGCGGCAGATTAATATGCGCCTGCATCATTGCTTGAAGGAACTGTACGAACCGCTGGGCCTGACTGGTCCGCAGGCGGTCGTGATGATCGAGCTGTTTAAAGAAGACGGTCAGCGGATCTGCGATCTGGCGGAAGCGGCCGGCATGACCGTCAGCAATATCTCAGCGATCTGTCAGCGGCTGGAACGCAACGGCTTTCTGCATCGCGTGCGTTCCCAACAGGATCAGCGCACGGTGCGGATCTGCCTGTCAGAGAAATCGCTGCAGCTGATCCGCGACTGCGATCATCAGATCGCGCTTCAAAGTGATCAGATTTCGTTAAAGATGACGCCGGCGGAGCTGGATGAAATTAATTCAGGATTACGGAAGTTAAACGCGTTCCTGGATCGGGAGGATTTATGAAAACAGAAAAACCAAAAAATAAGAAACCGTTAATTTATTATTATTTCGTGATGTTGATCGCGCTGATGGCGTTCAATTTGTTCGTGACGCCGATGATCCAGAACCAGCGGATCAAGGAAGTCGGTTACAGCGACCTGATCGCCGCCCTGGATGAAAAACAGGTCGACGAGGTAGAAGTGGACAACCAGACCGGCAAGATCGCCTACACGATCAAGGATAACAAGAAAAATGTGTTCGTGACCGGCATTATGCCCAACGACACGACGCTGACAGAGCGGCTGGAACAGAGCGGGGCGCAGTACACGGCGGTCATTCCGCAGCAGAATTCCTTCTTGATGGATATGTTGATGTGGCTGGTGCCGATCATTATCATCCTGGGCGTCGGTCAATTGTTCTCGAAACAGCTGGCGAAGAAAATGGGCGCGAACACGATGACGTTCGGGAAATCCAGTGCGAAAATCTATGTTTCGGCGGAAACGGGCAAGACGTTTCAGGACGTTGCGGGACAGGATGAAGCGAAGGAAGCGCTGAACGAGATCGTCGACTTCCTGCACAACCCGGATAAATATAAGAAGCTGGGCGCGAAGATGCCGAAGGGCGCGCTGCTGGTCGGGCCTCCGGGCACCGGTAAGACGCTGCTGGCCAAGGCGGTGGCGGGCGAAGCGAACGTCCCGTTCTTCTCGATTTCCGGTTCGGAATTTGTCGAGATGTTCGTCGGCATGGGCGCCGCGCGGGTCCGTGATCTGTTTAAGCAGGCGCAGGAAAAAGCGCCGTGCATCGTCTTCATCGACGAGATCGATACAATCGGCAAAAAGCGCGATAGCGCCAATGGCATGGGTGGCAACGACGAGCGTGAACAGACGCTGAACCAGCTGTTAGCGGAAATGGACGGCTTCGACGGAAGCAAGGGCGTCGTTATCCTGGCAGCGACCAACCGGCCGGAAACGCTGGATAAAGCGTTGTTAAGACCGGGGCGGTTCGACCGGCGGATTCCTGTCGAACTTCCGGACTTAAAGGGCCGTGAAGAAATCTTGAAAGTTCACGTCAAGGACATCGTCGTCGACAGCGATATCGATTACCGCACGATCGCGTTATCCACCTCGGGCGCTTCCGGCGCGGAGCTGGCGAACATTGTCAACGAAGCGGCGTTAGCGGCGGTGCGCAACGGTCATTCCAAGGTCATGCAGCACGATTTTGATGAAGCGGTCGACACGGTGATCGCCGGGAAGGAACGCAAAGGCGCGGTCATTTCCGAAAAGGAAAAACGGATTATCGCCTATCATGAAATCGGTCACGCGCTGGTCGCCGCGGTATCGAAGAATTCTGCGCCGGTGCATAAGATTACGATTATCCCGCATACCAACGGTTCGCTGGGCTATACGATGCAGGTGGCGGAGCAGGAAAGCGTCTTAATGAGCAAGGACGAAATTCTGGAAAAGATCCGCACGCTGACCGGCGGCCGGGCAGCGGAAGAATTTATGTTCAATATCTGTACCTCCGGGGCGTCCAACGATATCGAACAGGCGACACGGCTGGCGCGGGCAATGGTGGCTCAGCTGGGCATGAGCGATCAGTTCGGCATGACGGCGCTGGAAACGGTGAACAACCGGTATCTGAGCGGCGACGCATCGCTGGTCTGCTCGAATGAAACGGCGACCTTGATCGACAAGGAAGTCATGGCAATCATCAAGAACGCGCATGCGGAAGCCCGGAAGATTCTTGAGGACAACGCGCAGCTGCTGCATGAGGAAGCGGAATACCTGCTTCAGAAGGAAACGATTACCGGTGAGGAATTCATGGAAATCTTCAGCCGGCATCAACAGCTGAAGGCGCTACCGCAGCCGAGCGCGGAATAAAAAAGGCAGTCATCAAAAAAGCAAGACTGGAGAGAAGAATTCTTTCCAGTCTTTCATTATGAAACCGGATGCTCTTGCAGGGCAGTGGATATCAAAATAATCCGCTGTTCCCTTATCCTTAAAATGCGGGTAAACGAGTGAGTTATCTTATGGAAAAGCGCAGGAAAACACAAACTCAACCACCCGTCGGTCGATGTTTTTGAACTTCTGTTATAGAATAACGGCAGGAGGACGGAGTTATGTTTGAATTAGATAAGCAACAATTCGGAGCGTTTGTTGCCGATCAGCGAAGACAGAAACAAATGACGCAAAAAGATCTGGCGCAGAAGCTCATGATTTCAGATAAAGCGGTCAGTAAATGGGAACGCGGTCTGAATATGCCGGATATCACACTGTTAGTGCCGCTGGCTCAGGCTCTGGATGTGAGCGTGGCGGAGCTGCTGGAATGCCGGAGAATTTCTCAATCGGAACCGATGAGCGCTCATCAAGTCGATAAGCTTGTAAAAAAAGCGATAACAATGAGCGAGGAAGATCCGCAGGTGAGAAAGCGGCGCAGCTGGAAAAACGGCTTGCTGCTTTTGCTTTGTTTCGCGATTTCTCTGGGGGAAATAGGAGCGCTGCGGCACTTTCATCAAGTGACTTCCATGGTGTTCAACGATTTATTAGTAGCGGAGCTGCTCAGCGTGATCTTTGGTCTTTACTTTTGCTTGTTCGCGCGGGAAAAACTGCCCGCTTATTATGATGAAAACAAAATCAGCAGTTACAGCAGCGGCGTCTTCCGAATGAATCTCGTTGGTGTTTACTTTAACAACCGCAACTGGCCGCATATCATGAAGGCCGGCCGGAATTGGGCGCTGAGTTCGTTAGTGCTGATGCCGGTTTTGTACGGACTTCTGACGCTTTTGTTCCAAGGGAATCCATGGCTTGTGAAGATCGTTCTACTCCTGACCTATCTGGCGGGCCTGTTAATCCCGATGATCTATGCGGGAAAGAAATACGAGTAAAAGGATGTTTTTACAGGAATTCGATGCAATGAATAAATAAAATACTGACAGCTTCTGATTGGGAATCGGACTGTCAGTTTTTTTGTTATTCGTTATTTTCAGCGGTTCTTTGAATCCGGATTTTCAATCGTTCCAGGAATACCTTAACCGCGGGGGAAAAGGTCTGGTACTTCTTGGTGACCAGCGTCAGATCCAAGGATAATTCCGGGGTGATCGGCCGGAAAACGAGAGGCCGCCCCTCTGTATTAACCAGATGATCAAGACATAACGCTGCGCCGATACCTTTTTCCACAAAGAACATGGCGTTGTAAATCAGATTATACGTTCCGACAATCTGCATCGAATCCAGTCCCATCCCCTCTAAAATCTGATGGCCGGAAAAAGTCTGTTCCGCGATGATCAGCGGCAGCTCTTTCAGTTGTTCAACCTGAATGGAGCGTTGCTCTGCCAGCTCGCAATCATCCCGCATTAACAAGCCGTAAGTATCCCTTTGTTTCAGCGTGAAATAATCATATTTCTCCTGCCGCACGGGTCCGAGAAGCAGGCCGATATCAACTAAACCCTTATCCAGCCGTTCCATGACCAAATCGGCAGCGCCGCTGTAAGTGTGAAGACGAACGTCAGGATAGCGTTGATGAAAATGAGCGTATTCATCCGCAATCATGGCCATTGCTGAAGTCTCGCCGCATCCAATCGTAATATCGCCGCTCAGATAACGGCCCTGAGAGTGAAAAGCAGCTTCGGTATTGTCGATCAGTTCTAAAATATCCTGAGCTTTGTTGCGCAGGAACAATCCTTCTTCCGTTAACGTCAGCTTGCGCTTCCCACGGATAAATAATGATTTGCCGAGCTGAAACTCCAGATCCATCATTTGTTTGGATAAAGTTGATTGAGTTATGTGCAGGGTCTCCGCCGCTTTCGTGATGTTTTGTTCCCGCGCAACGGCGAGAAAATAAGTCAGAAGCCGGGTTTCAATCATTCATTTCACCTCATTCCGTAACTAAAACACGTTCTCTTTGTAGTTTAGCACATTTTTATCATTCTTAAAAACGATGATTTAAGATTCATAATAACTGTTTGCGATCAGGTGAAATTCCCATTATGATACAGATAGAAGGAGGATTGGTTGAGATTGAGGAATTCTTCGACAGAGCTTCAACGCTGGATGTCCGTTTGTGATTTCCCAGCGGAGATCCAGGATCAAATCCGGCAGGCTGTCCGGGATCATCAAAGCGCGGAGCTGTTATACCTGCTGCAAGGACAACGTTGTCAATTGATGGATCAGCTGCATGCCGCACAGCGGAAAGTGGACGCGCTGGATTATGGACTGCGGTTGGCGGAACAAGGAAAAAAGAAACTCTGACGCTTCCGTTAGCTTTTAGACAAGGTTCAGACAATGCTTTTAAGATCACAGGAGGTGAGGACAATGAAAAAAATTCATATTTGTCTGTTTCTGTCGGTCTGCTTCTTGACAGCCTGTTCAGGATCTGGGAATTCACAGTCCAGTCCGGAGCCGTCCATAGCGGCGGAAATTCAACAGGAAACACATGGGGAACAGACGACACCCACCGGGATACCGGAACACATGGGAGTTCAGGATAACAAGGAGGAAAAACCGATGAGAATTCAAATTGAATCTGAAACCGTTACGATTCTTTGTGAGTTAAACGACAGTCAGGCGGCTGCGGATCTGGTTGTCCAACTGCCGCTGACCACCGAAGTGGAAAATTTCAGCACCAACGAAAAAACATTCTATCCGCCCGAAAAGCTGGATATTTCCGATGCACAGCTGGCAAATGCGGAGAAGGGAACGCTGGCTTATTATTCGCCGTGGGCAGACGTTGTTCTATTTTACGATCATTTCGGACAAGGAAGCCAACTCTATAAATTAGGCCAGGTGATCGACGGAATCGATGAAATCGAAGCGCTGTCCGGCACGATCACGATTACTGTCAGCGAATAGGAGGAGAAAATCCATGGAATATCAGAAACTAAGCAACGGCGTGAAAATGCCGATGGAAGGCTACGGCGTTTTTCAAATTACCGATCCTGCGGCTTGCGAACAAGCGGTGCTGGATGCGTTAAACACCGGGTATCGTTTGATTGATACTGCCAGTTCCTATCAAAACGAGGCGGCGGTCGGCCGGGCTATCCGCCGATCCGGGATTGACCGCAAGGATTTATTCATAACGACTAAATGTTATAATCAACAAATGGGCTACACGAAAACCCTGCAGGCCTTTGAGGAATCTCTGGATAAGCTGGGTTTGGATTATCTCGATCTGTATTTGATCCACATGCCGTTTGGTGATGTTTACGGCTCGTGGCGGGCACTGGAGGAGCTTTACAAAGCAGGAAAAGTCCGGGCGATCGGTGTCTGCAACTTCATGCCGGACCGGCTGATGGATCTATGTTATAACGTTGAAATTCTCCCGCAGATCAATCAGATTGAACGTCATCCACATTATCAACGCCAGGAAGATCTCGTGCTGATGCGGCAGTTCGGTGTTCAGCCGGAAGCCTGGGCGCCGTTTGCGGAAGGCTTGAAAGGGATGTTTGACGAACCGGTGCTGAAGACCATCGCCGCAAAATATGGTAAAAGTCCCGCTCAGGTTATCCTGCGCTGGAACATTCAACAAGGGGTGATCGTGATTCCGAAGTCGGTGCATGTCCAGCGGATGAAGGAAAATCTGGCCATCTGGGATTTTGCGCTGGATGAGGAAGATCTTCGGAATATCGCCGCCTTGGACAAGCATTGTCCATCGATGCTGGATACACGAAAACCTTCCGAAGTCAAACGGGTTTACGATTATCTGAAGAATCCAGTGTTAACGAGTTTATAAAAGAAAGAAGAAAATACAATGAAACAAAAATTAGGAAAATGGACGTTACTGCTTGCTTTGTTTTGCCTGACCGGATGCGGAACAGCGAAACAACCCTCCACGACTGTGAATCCGCAGATGACACCTGCGCCGGCGGAACCCAGTCCGGCGGTTAGTACGGACCCGCTTCTTTCACCGGAAATTCCGGAGGAGGCGGACCGGACGCTGGTCGTTTATTTCTCGGCCACAGGCAACACAAAACCGCTGGCTGAAGCGATGGCGGAGATCCTGCAGGCCGATCTGTTTGAGATTGTCCCGGCTGAACCTTACACCACGGAAGACCTGAATTACAATGATGACGACAGCCGGTCAAGTCAGGAAATGAACGATGAGACCAGCCGTCCGGCTCTGGCGGAGAACGTGGAAAACTTTGAGGATTATTCAATCGTCGTGCTTGCCTATCCAATCTGGTGGGGTCATGCGCCGCGGATCGTCAGCACCTTTGTGGAAAGCGTGGATTTCACCGGAAAAATCGTCATTCCGTTCTGCACCTCCGGCAGCAGCGCTATTGGAAGCAGCGCCGTTGATCTTCAGGCTCAGGCGGGAAACAAAGGAACCTGGCTGGAAGGCCGCCGCTTTGCGGCCGGGACAAGCCGCGAAGAGCTTGCAGACTGGATTGACAGTCTGGCGCTGAGCGAATAAAGAAAGCCGGAAACAAAAAGCAAGCGCTTCATTGGTTTAATCCACAGGAAAATCAGGAAGATGCCGGCGGTGATCAGAATTGGATCCAACACCGATTCCAGCTTCGTGCAATGTGGAAATTCATCCCATGGATGGGCAGACGCTGAAAGTTGGATCACGCCCATGCTTGTTCATCCGCAAACCTGAAATACAAAACAAAAACTCCCAGCGATGAAGTCCGCCGGAAGGCGGGCGATTCCCAAGAAGGAATCATTTCAAAGCCGGGAGTTTTTTATTTGTTCCTGATCTAAATGGTAGCCGGAGTTTTAGGAATAAAGGAACCTGGAATCTTTTTAACTATGAACTCAGAACGCTACTTCTTTCTTAATGATCTGCGAAGTCATGCGGTAGAAAATCAGATAGAAGATCGTGAAGATCACAGCGCACACGCTGACGCAGGCATAAGTGAAGATCGGGTTTGTCAGTTTCAGCGCCACCAACAGCGTCTGCATCAGCGGCGTGGCAAATCCGGTATGAATTAAAGCGGTAACCAGCGGCAGGAAGAAGACGAGCATGACTTGCCGGTTGATCGTCGCGGACACCTCCTGTTCGTCCATACCGACTTTCTGCAGGATGATGTACTGTTCGCGATCATCCATCGCTTCCGAGATCTGCTTGAAATAAATGATCAGCACGGTCGCCGTCAGAAATAAGATCGAGAAGAACACGCCGACAAATAACAATCCGCCGTACATACTTTTGAATTCCTGCCGGTCGTAATCCAGACAGGTTGCATATTGAACCGGCCCCAGATTGCGGACCTTCTGGTTCAACGCCTCGTAGAACGCCGTGCGGTCTTCCAGCGTGCCGGCGTAATTAACGCCGATCCGGGTGCTGGTTTCCCATTCACCCTCCTGAAGATAATCCTGAACCGGCAGCATCGCCGCTTCATCCGCGAAGACCAGAAACACCAGCTCGCTGGAATCCGAAGAATTCGTGCCGCCGCCGTTGTTGTATTTGCGCTGGGTGAACGGCGTGTCGCGCTGGATATCCCGAACTGCGTAGGTTTTATCCTGAATCGTTAATTCAGAGAGATGAATTTGATCGTTGCCCGTCAGAATCAGAAGCTCGTCGCCTTGAAGCTCCGGGACCTGACCGGTAATCCGCTGATAGGTGGCGGCCGGAATGAAAAAGATATCGTAACCGTAATCGATCACTGCGCTGCGGAAACCGACGAGATAATCGTCGTTGGTAAAAGGACTCAGCGTTCCTTTTTCCAGCTTGGAATACGCTTCGCCATAGCTGTAGATCTGCACATCCTCCAGCGTAACATGATGCGTTTCAGCCAGTTCAGCGGCAGCTGCTGTGATTTCATCGCGCTGGGAGGAAGTCAGTTCCTCACTGAGCGTGTAGGTCAGATCGTCGGGGTTGGATTCAGAAAGCGCATTTTCCTCGCCGAAGAACAAGGCCGCGCAGCCGCCCATCGTCACTAACAACATCGTGCTGAGGATGCAGATCGTCGTCAGACTGGCGGCGTTGCGCCGGATCCGATGGGAAAGCATCGACACCGCGACGAAGTTGTCCGGTTTGTAATAGAAGGACTTTCTTTTTTTCAGCCGGCGCAGAAAGAACGTTGTGCCGGATTCAAAAAGAATGGAAGTCGCAAAGATCACAAGCATGCAGTCGAAGAAAAACACCATCAGCGCGGTAAACATATTGTTGGTGAACAACGCGACGGCGTAGGCAGCGATCAGGCAGGCCAGGCCGATCCCGGTTTTAACGGCCAGGAAACGCACCGGCTTATCCGCCTGCTTTTCACTGTGAAGCAGCTCGATCGGATTAATCCGGTGGATCTGAATCAGCGAAATTCCGGTCGTTGCCAGAAACAAGCCGAGAAAGACAACGGATGTCCAACCCAGGGCGGTCCAGGAAAAGGCATAAGGCAGACCGTTAGGACTGTTGAGCATCCGCAGCAGGATCATCCACATCAGCCGGCCGCCGATCCAGCCCAGCGCCAGACCCAAAACGAGTGAAGCGAGGGTCTGGAGGGTGTTTTCCCAAAACAGAATCCATGAGATATGCTTCTTTTCCATCCCCAGAATCGTATATAAACCCAATTCCTTTTTCCGCTTTTTTAAAAGCATCTGATGGATTGAGATCATGAATAAAATCGCGAAGGTCGTAATGACGAACACGCCCAGCTGGAATATAAAAGCCAGCGTCGCGCCGCCCCGGATTTCCGGGACGTGCGGATTAAACATCATCGTCATGATCAGAAAATGCAGGAATACCGTGACCGTGCTGGCGATGAAAAACGGCAGCGTTACGTTTTGCGTGCGTTTCAGATTGGCGCAGGCCAGCCGGAAAGCATACCGGATCATAAGCTCTCCCCGCCCTGACGCGTGGCCATGGACAACGAAGCGGTAATCCGGTCGTAGAAGACTTGTTGAGACTGATCGCCGCGGCACAATTCCGCGAACAGCTTGCCATCGCGGATAAACAGCACCCGCCGGGCATGGCTGGCCGCCAGCGAGCTGTGCGTCACCATCAACAAGGTCTGGCCTTGTTCGTTCAGCCGGTCGAAGATGTTCAGCAGCTGCTGAGAAGAATGGGAGTCCAAGGCCCCGGTCGGTTCATCCGCCAGAATTAAGCGGGGCTCGGTAATGACCGCCCGCGCCACAGCGGTGCGTTGTTTCTCACCGCCGGAAATTTCAACCGGGAAATGTTCCAGCAGCGGCTCAATGCCCAGGCTGGCAACGACCGGTTTCAGCCGCTGTTCCATTTCCGCTAACGGCGTCCGGCTGAGCACCAGCGGAAGCAGGATGTTGTCGCGGACAGTGAAGGTGTCCAGTAAATTGAAATCCTGGAAGACGAAGCCCAGCTTTTCCCGCCGGAAGGCCGCCAGGTTTTTTCCTTTGATTTGTTTCATGGACTGTCCTTCCAGAAACACCTCGCCGCTGGTCGGCGTATCCAAGGTTGCCAGAATATTAAGCAAGGTTGATTTACCCGATCCCGACGCGCCCATGATCGCGACGAATTCCCCCGCTTCCACGGAGAAGCTGACCCCGGCCAACGCGCGGCATGGTTTGCCTCCGGCGCGGGTGTTATACACTTTTTGAATGTTCTCTGCTCGCAGCAGTTCCATTTTGCATCCCTCATTTCTTTCATCTGATCCCATTTTATCGCAGCGCTGAACATCGCTCCATCGACTTGACGAACAATTTCCCGGGCAATCGAACATTTCTGTCACGATGCGCAAAGGAAGAAATCAGCGGTAGAAAAACAGATTGGGAGAAGGGAAAATCAAATGGACCTGCGTGCCTTTCTCTTTTTCGGATTCAAGATGTAGCTTGATATTGAGTGAATCAGCGGTTTTCCGGCAGAGATAAAGCCCGATCCCGCTGGCCTTGAAATCATGATGGCCATTATAGCCGGTATATCCCCGCTCAAACAACCGTGCCTGATCCGCGGCGGCGATGCCCCGGCCGGTATCCGCGATGATTAAATGCGGCGTTGGATCGCAGCGAAAGGTGATGCTGATCGAGCCGGCGTCAGTATATTTTAAGGCGTTGGACAACAGCTGTTCCAGAATGAAGCCCAGCCACTTGCGGTCGGTGACGCTGGTTTGATGAAACGGCGTGAAGTTCAGCTGCAGCTTTTTCAGGATGAACGGCAGCGCCTGCTTGCGGATCACTTCCGCGCACAGTTCGCCCAGATCGCACGGTTCTAAAATCAGATCCTCTTTCAGATTTTCAATCTGGATCGCTTTCAGTGCGGTTTGCGCGTACTGTTCCGTCCGCATCAGCGCCAGTTTCATTTCATTGAGATGACTGGCGGAAATTGTGTCTTCCGGTTCCAGACTTTCAAGAATCAAACTCAGCGAAGCCAGCGGCAGTTTAATCTGATGCATCCACATCGTGACCAATTCTTCCCGCTGTTTCTGCGCGGCGTTCTGCTTTTCCTTTTCTTCCGTCAGAATGGCGCGTTGTTTCAGGATCAGCTGTTGATAGCGCTGTTCCAGCGGATCGCGGGTGTCCGGCATTTCCCGTTCCAGACTGATCCACGCTTCTGCCAACGAGTCCAGCTGCCGCAGCCGGCGGCGGTAACGGCGGTAATCCAGCGCGGAAATCAAGACCAGAAGCGTCAGGACGATCAGCGCGGTGTAGCCGGTCGATTCCAGCGGATACCAGTAGAGATATTGCAGGAAGGCGTAGATCACCAGAACAATCCCCGTCCAGAGAAACAGAAACTGGCGATAGCGCAGATAGCTTCTAAGCATGAAGCAGATACCCCAGTCCCTTGCGCGTTTCGATACAATCGTCGATCCCCAGTTGTTCCATTTTCCTGCGCAGGCGGTTGACGTTGACGGTCAGCGTATTCTCATCGACAAAGCAGTCGTTGTTCCATAGCTTCAACATGATCTTTTCCCGCGATACGACTTTATTTTTATTTTCCAAAAGCAGCTGCAGAATTTTAAATTCATTCTTGGTCAGCTCGCATTGCCGGCCGTCTTTGCTTAAGGAAGCGTCGGCGAGATTGAAGACCGCGCCCTGAAACTCCATCAGCGTACCCGAAGGCTCGTAGCTGTAAGCCCGGCGCAGCAGCGCCTGAATTCGGGCAACCAGAATTTCCATGGAAAACGGCTTGGTCAGATAATCGTCGCCGCCCTGATTCAGGGCCATGATGATATCTAAATTTTCGTTATGCGAGGACAGGAAAAGAATCGGTACCTTGGACAGCTTGCGGATTTCCGCGCACCAGGCATGACCGCTTTTCCCCGGCAGCGAAACGTCCAGGATGATCAGCTGCGGCTGCACGCTTAAAAATTCCTTGTCCAGCTGATCAAAATTTGTCGCCGCTTCGCAAGGATAGCCCCATTTTGTTAAATTTTCCGAGATCAGCCGGGCCAGGCTGGCGTCATCCTCGATAATCCAGATTTTGTTCATAACGGATTCCCCTCCATTTTCCTTATTATAATTGAAAAACGAGGAGATTTGGGGATTGTGACAAAAATGATCGGTACCGTTTGCCGGATCAAAGTCGTTCGGCTCAGTTCCAGTTTTGAGATCCGAGATGAACGCCGGCGGCGCGTTCGACCTTCTCCAGCTGATTCTGATCGAAATCCACGGGCAGAATTAAAAAGGATCGATCTCCGTCTGCGATAAACCACTGAGTCATCGGACGGTTGATGACATAGACCAGATCCGGTGCGAAAAGGGAGGTCTTCATGTCCCAATACTGATATTCTTTGTCCGGAAATAACGACGTGGGCATCATGTCCCTGTTTTCCAGCTGGATTTCCAACTCGCCGACCTGTAAAAAACCGTTAAACTGATGAAATTGATCGACATTTCCTTGAAGATGAAGGTCCATGAATTCTGCTGGACACGCGCCAACGCAGCGCATGGACAGCGTCTGATCAATCTGACGCGGCCGGATGATCGAAAGGGTCTGAAGCACGAGAAAACCGGCGATCATCAGGATGAAAATTCCAAGCGCGGCCAGAATCCGGAATCCGCGGCGGGGTTGTTTCTTCATAAAAGGGACTCCAATCTAAATTAAAGAGAAAGAAAGCGCGGGAACTTAAGATCAGGTCTGCCCGGCAGAACAGACAAGCAACAGTCTGCGATTTCAACCTGCGCAACAAACCAGGACAATTTCGCACTTTATAACGAGATTTTGGGATCGGCTCTTTCTTTAATCCTTAATTCTAGTTTATAATAAAAAGACAGAGAAAGAAAGCGGATGGCGGACAGAGTTGGGGGGAGAACAGGATGAATCAGGAAAAAACCAATGAGAAACGACTGCGGATTCTGAAATCGGCGGCGAATTTGATCGCTCAGAAGGGTTATTACGGGGTTGGCCTGAAGGAAATCCTGGATGTCTGCGGCATTCCCAAGGGGTCGTTTTATTATTTCTTCCCCGGCGGCAAGAATCAGCTGGGCGTCGAAGTCTTAAATTATGCCTACGAGCGGATGGAACAGGGCATTCTGGCCTCGATCTTCCCGGTATCGGATAACGCTGAAGAAGTGTTTGTCAAGATGGCGCATCACATTGCGGATATGCTGGAAAATCACAAGGGGTATGCGACGTCGTTGGTCATCACGTTCATCGGCATTGAAGCTTCCGATATCAGCGCCGAAATGGAAGCGGCCGCGAAACAGGTGTATCAGCGGTGGATTCAGTTGTACTGCGATAAGCTGATTGCCTGCGGATACAGCCTGGAACGGGCCAAGCAGATCGCCCCGCAGATCTGTGCGCTGATCCACGGCATGACGCTTTCCTGCTGGATCCGCAAAGATACCTCAGACATGTTGGCGCTGGAACCGGCAATCCGCGCGTTGCTTCAGTGAGGACTTTCCTTTGCGAAGATAAACAGTGACTAGTGATAAAATAAAGCTCTGCTTTGAACACTCTCGCCGATCAGATTTTGGATCGGGAAGGGAATTCAGCGCGGAGTTTTTTTGACGAATGAAATGAACGGGCAGCAAGGAAAATAAATAAAAGGTTCCCCGAGCTGAAAACTCAGGAAACCCTTCGAAAATTAAGCGGCAATAGAAGCCGCGGCTGCCTGTCGTTCCTGTTCAAGAAACGCTAAGAGCGAAGGCAGCGTGCTTTCGTTTACGTTAAAGAAGAAAGCCATATACCGGCATTTCTGAAATGACTCACCATCCAGGGTGAATGAATAACCCGTCTGACAGCGGGGATTGCAGTCGTCCGGATCGATCAGCCGCTTACAAACCGAGGCTTTGCGGATCGCTTTTTTCATCGCTTCCGGCAGCGTGCTTAAAAATGCTTCATACCGGGCTAAGCCTTCCGGGTACAGGCGCAGCTTGATGCCGGTTTTCCGGCAGACGAAGTTCGCCAGTGTTTTGCGGTCCGGCTTCAGATAGCTGACGGTGTATCCGCTTTTCGCTTCCTTGACCTCCGCCTGGCAGCCCTGGTTTAACAGGGCCTCATGCAAAGCCTGAACTCCTGCTTGTTCCGCAGGCTTCAGACTCTGCTTAAAATTGTCAAAGGCGGCGCTCATTGCACATTGCCGGATTGAGCGCGAACAACTGGAATCCACACTTCAAAGCGGGCCTGGGACGGATCGGGTTCCAGATAAACCTCGATGTCAGGACCGTTATCGTATTCATACCCGGAGGTCGGCAGCCATTCCGTGACAATTCTTCGTTCCAGATCCTGAATCGCCTGCGGACAAACGCCCTCTCCGGAGAAGATCGCCCATGTGAACGCCGGCACGACGTACTCTTCTAACGGGGCTTCCGCAGGCAGATCGGTCGCTACGGAGATGAAGTATTTCCAGTTTTCATTTTCAAAGCAGGCGCTGACGCCTAAGATCCCCATCGGCTGAGCGTTCATCATCGCCGCCAGTTTTCCGATCCAGCCTTCCTCTGCCGCCCGGCCCCACAGCTGCGGAACGACGCTGAAGTTTTCCTCGGTGTTGCTTTTCATTGGGGCGGACAAGCCCACGATCCGAAACGCTTCTTTCTTTTCAATCCGATAATTCATTTCTTCCACTCCTTTGACAGTGATCCGGAAACTGATCGGCGGGAAGGTTTTGACGGAGCAGCCCGGCTTGCGGACGGCCGAGGGCGCAAGACCATGCACGCTTTGGAACGCTCGGTTGAAGGCGGTCGGCGAGGTATAGCCGTATTTCAGGGCAAGGTCGATGACCTTGATTTCACTCTGCTGCAGCTCGACCGCGGCGATCGACATCCGCCGCCGGCGCAGATATTCGGAAAGCGGAAGACCCGCGATGTACGTGAACATGCGCTGATAGTGATAGCTGGAACAACAGGCGATCCGCGCGAGATCCTCGATCCTGATTTCTTCCGTTAAATGTTCCTCGATGTAATTCAGCGAGGCGTTGAGGCGGTCAATCCATTCCATAGTTTCCAGATCCTTTCTGTATCCTCATTGTACTTCAAGCCATAGAGAACATCCTCGCATTTTCAGACTGGAAAAAGCGAGCTGTCAGAGGTTAATCGCGGCTTTGCGGGCCTGACGGGTGAGTTCCTTGACCGGCAGCGTATAGAGCCGGCCATCCTTGATGAAATGCGTTCCGCATTGGCGGAATTCAAAGTGCTTGTGATGACGTTCGCACTGGGCGCGCAAATCCAGAATCCAGGCGTAGTCTAGCGGCCGGGCGCAGCAGTCGGATTCCCCGCCGGCAACGACCAACTCCATCGATTCATCGCCCAGCCATTTTTCCAGATCTATCGCTTCCAGCATCGGCTGACAGATAATGTTTTTATGCACGATTGGCAGCGAGGCGAACAGCGCTAACCGCTCATCCGCACAACGTTGATTCTCGACGGTACAGCCGATCGTCACATTCGGATAGCCCGCGCCCCAGTCGTCCGGCAGGCCGATGGAAAATCGTTCGATGCGCTTGGTCAGAAACAGAAAATGTAGATCAGGACGCTGACGGATGATCTGCCAGGCTTCCGCGCGCCATGGATCAGCGTCTTCGACAAAGAAGTCGGAGGCGAAGCAGACATAGACGACCTGTCCGCTTTTTATTTTCCATTCGCCGTTGGCTTTCTTTTCCAGCGGTGCGTTAAAACGCTCGCTGCGCACGATTTTGTCCGTATCGACGCCGCGGCGGGCATCGCCCTTGTGGATATAACAATAGCGGCAGCCTTCGCTTTGACGGTGACAGCCGCGCCAGGGTGTCCAGAATGCCATGATTTTCCCTCCATGATTCTGCGGCTGACGACCGATTGCCGGATCATCCGTAGGTTTGTGCCGAATCGTTCAAGGATAGAACAAGTCCGCTTCGCTCAGTTCTTCTTCCATTATGCGAGAGGAATGCGGGAAAGTAAACCGGGAAATTCAGGTTTTTCCTGGCGGCAAAGGAAAGGCGGGCGGACAGAAAGCCGGTTCAGCTGCGTCACAGCGCATCCGGAAGCGTATTTTCTAGGCCTTGACTCCGGTGAGAAAAGGGGATTAACCGTTGCCTGCCAGAGAGTGTTTTCTCAGGATAAGCTGCGGATCGGAAAAAGTCGGAAATAAAAAAACAAAGGTCTGCCGCAGCGGACAGACCTTCTTCAATCCTTGATGTTGTGGCATCACAGCGAGCAAACCTTCATGAACCCTTGGTGTTGCGGCGCTGCGGCGGGGTGTTTATTCGCTCAGGCTGTTGACCGCGCTGATGCCGGCCAGCCGTCCGGACGTATAAGCCCAACCCTGAGCCGCACCGCCATAGGTGACGTACTCACGCTGTTCTGAGAACAGGACGCCCAGGGAATCTGTGCCGACCGCGTACAGACCGTTGATCGGTGTCGCGTTGTCGGAGCCTAAGACCTGCATGTCGGTGTTGACGTCCAAGCCGCCGACCGTGGAGTAAATGTAGGAAGCGCCGACGAAGGCGTAATATGGACCTTCTTCGCTGATCTTCATCGTTAAGAAGTCCGCGGCCTTGCCGAATTCTTCATCCTTGCCTGCTTCCACCGCAGCGTTGTAGCGGTCAACATTGTCTTTCAAGACCGCCGGGTCGAGGTTCAGCTGCTTTGCCAGATCTTCCAGCGTATCCGCTTTATAAGCGATGCCCTTTTTCACGCACAGGTCGATCAGCTCGTCCACCGGCAGTGGTTTGCCTGCATCGATGCCGCCCTGGCAGGTCAGATCGTCGTTGAAGCTGACCGGCAGACCGTTCTTCTCAACGTCGCGGAAGAAGTCGTCCGACCAGATCGTGTAGTAGCGCGGGCCGGATTTCCAGGTCTGGAAAGTGCCGGCTTCGTTGGAGAAGCGCTCGCCTTTCATGTTGACCTGCAGCGCGTAAGCGGCGCTGGCCAGTGCGTTCGGGAAATCGTTGAGCGAGTTGCGGCGCGGCAGCTGTGTCCAGAAGCCTACGTCGTTTTCATCGCCGACGACCTCAACCGGATATTCGTGCAGCGTGATCGGCGCGCCTTGTAAGTGAACCATCGGCGGCATTCCGATATTGTAGGTGCCGGCGCCCAGATCCAGCGCGGAGCCGATCATCGTGCCGTCGTTCTGCTGCATGCCGTACATCAGCCAGCTGCCCTGCAGCGGATAATACTGGTTAGACAGGTATTTTTCCTGCAGCGCGGCGTTGTTGGAGAAGCCGCCTGTGCCGATGATGACTTTCTTGGCGTTGATGGTGTACTGCTTGCCATCGTAACGTTCTGCCTTGACGCCGGTCACGGTGTTGGTGTCCTTGTCATAAATCAATTCCTTGGCTTCGACTTCCAGCATATACTGGCCGCCGACCTTTTCATAGTCGGCGATCATGCTGTCAAACATTTCGCCGGTTTCTTTCTTCCAGTTGCCGTAACCCTGGCCGGTATACTGGAATTTGACGTACCAGATATCCTCGTCGGTGAAACCGCGCTGCGGTCCGCCGTATTGATAGCCTTCGCCCTCCGGGGAACCCTTGCCGTAATCAAAACCGTGGCTGATCAGCCAGTCGACCGTCTTGCCGGATTCGTCGAAGAACAGATCCAGAAGATCCTGCTTCGCGTCACCCTTGGTGAAGTTGTTCCAGTCTTCCTTCATCGCTTCAGCGTCGACATAATCCTTGCCGCCGTGGTAGGTCTTGTCGTATTCCGGGGCATTGATGCCCATCGTGTCCGCGGTGATGCAGGAGGTGCCGCCGTATTTGCCGGCTTTGTCAATCGCCAGAACGCTGACTTTGGAGGCATCGTTGCCGTTGGCCGCATACTGAGTTTCAGCCGCGCTCATCGCCGCCGCTGTGCCGGAGCCGCCCAGGCCGACGACTAAGACGTCGACGTCGATGGTTTCCTGTTCTGTGGATTTAGCCGGCGTCTTATAGAAATTCTTGATTGCCGCCGCCTCGGAACCCCCTTCGGCCAACGCCTGGGCAACGGCTTTTTCCGTAGCCTGCTTGATGCCTGTGCTGGAACCGGTGCAGCCGGTGATCGAATCGACGGTGACCGACTGGTTTTCCAGAATCCTCGGAATCAGTTTTTCCTTCGCCGCTTCCAAGAACGGGTAGGTGTCGCCGTTGTCCAGCACTTCAATGTTTTCAATCTTGTCTTCGCTGACTGTGACCGCGACTTCCATTTCCTTCAATAAGGAGAAACCGCTGGCGGTGACGGTGTAGGTGCCGGCCTTCATTTTGGCGGCCGGGATTTCCGCGCTCGTACCGTTGTATTCGTCGATCGCTTCCTGCACCGCGGTTTTAATTGCGGTGGAAGTGATGGTTGCGCCTGCGACGCCGTCCACGTCCGCGCTGCCTGCGTCAACGATTTTCGCCGGCAGTTCCTGGATCGCCTGACCGCCGATCGTCGGTGTTTCCTCATCGCCGGCCGCTTCCACGCTGGTCAGCTTGCCGTCTTTGTCAAAGTTCACGGTGACGGTGACGTCGCCGCCGAAACCTTTGGCTGTTTTTGTGATCGTCGCTTCGCCTTTTGAACTACCGCTTCCCTGGGCCGGTTCGTTCTTCGTACCGCAGGCCGCGGTGGTCATCATCAGGCCCGCAAGCAGAAGCGCCGTCAGCTTTTTACTGCTTTTCATCATTATTTCCTCCCTTTCCTGATCCGCGGACGAGAAACGATCCGCCGATCTCGTGGGTATTTTATCATGAGAAAGAATTATCAAGGATTAAGTGAAGATTAATTTTTTTGTTTATTAGTTCTAGTATTGAACTGTCAAATATTATAGATCTTGATCGCCCGCAATGTCGCGTCCGCTTCCCGCTTCGCCGTGAGGTAAGAAAATCCGGCGGAAAGAATTGATTTTCCGCCAAGGGTTCACTATAATGGAACGAACAGAATAGGAGTGAAAAAATGCTCAAAGAATTTAAGAAATTTGCGCTGAAAGGCAACATGATCGATCTGGCGGTCGGCGTAATCATCGGCGGCGGCTTCAATGCGTTAGTCACGTCGATGGTCAACGATATCATCATGCCGGTGATCAGTCTGTTTACCGGCCGGCTGGATTTCACCAATATGTTCATTGCGCTGGACGGCCAGCATTACCCGACGCTGGCGGAAGCGCAGGCGCATACTTCAACGATCGCCTACGGCAGCTTCATCACCGGGCTGATCAATTTCCTGTTAACCGCGTTTGTCATCTTCCTGGTCATCCGCTGGATGAACAAGCTGCGCGCTAAGGAAGAACCAGCGCCGCAGCCGAAGACGACCAAGGTCTGTCCTTTCTGCAAGACCGAGATCGATCTGCACGCCACCCGCTGCCCGCACTGCACTTCCCAGCTGGAAGCGGAATAAACCAACTAAGCCGGAAGCTCTCCTTCGAGGAGAGTTTTTCTTTTTTCTTACAATTTTTTGAATTCAACTTTCGTCAGATTGATTTGTGGTACAGTAAGCGTATTGAATCACAGAAAGAAGGCGGTTGACTTGGAAAATAAAACGCTGCTGCAGGCCTTCGAGTGGTATTTGCCCGAGGATCAGCAGCATTGGAAGCGGTGCGCAGCGATGGCGGAAAGCTGGGCCGCGCTGGGAATCACCGGCGTCTGGCTGCCGCCGGCCTATAAAGGGACAGGCGGAAAAAGCGACGTCGGCTACGGCGTATATGATACATACGATCTGGGAGAATTTGATCAGAAGGGCACTGTCGCGACGAAATATGGAACACGCGCGGAGTATCTTGAAGCTGTCGCAGCGCTGCATCAGGCTGGAATCGAAGTGATGGCCGATATCGTGTTGAACCATCGGCTGGGCGCGGACGCGCAGGAAGAAGTGCTGGCAGTGCAGGACGCCGGGGACAACCGAAATCAGACCGTTGCGGATCCCCGGCCGATCCAGGCCTGGACGAAGTTCACATTCCCGGGACGAAAAGGAAAGTATTCTGATTTTACCTGGAACTGGAGTCATTTTGACGGCACGGACTGGGACAGCGATTGGAAGTACAGCGGGATCTTCCGCTTTGTCGGGAAACAATGGGATCAGGAAACCGACAGCGAGAACGGCAACTATGATTATCTGATGGGGGCCGATCTTGATCTGTCCAATCCGGAGGTGATCGCCGAGCTGGACCGCTGGGGCCGCTGGTATTACGACACTGTGAAAATGGACGGCTTCCGGCTGGACGCTGTGAAGCACATGGATTTTACGTTCTTCACGCACTGGCTGGACGCATTGCGCCGAGACAGCGGCAGGGAATTGCCGGCGGTGGGCGAATACTGGAGCTGGGAATTGGATAAGCTGCGGCATTATCTGGACGCCTGCGGTCATTGCATGCGGCTGTTCGACGTGCCGCTGCATTATCAGTTTGTCAAAGCTGCTACCAGCAACGCTCAGTTTGATATGGCTCAGATCCTGAACAACACTTTAGTTCAGACCGAACCGGACGCTGCCGTTACGTTCGTCGATAATCATGATACCCAACCCTCTCAAGCGCTGGCGTCATGGGTGCCGGCCTGGTTTAAGCCGCTGGCCTACGCGCTGATCCTGTTGCGGAAAGAGGGCATTCCGTGCGTCTTTTACGGCGATTTAGCCGGAATTCCGCATGACCGCATTGCGCCGGTGATGGGCTTAGAACGAATGATCCGGGCCCGCCGGGATTATGCCTACGGCGATCAGCGCGATTACTTTGACGATGCCAATCTTATCGGCTGGACGCTGTCCGGGGACGATCAACATCCGCATTCCGGTCTGGCGGTGATCCTGAGCGACGCGCCGGGCGGAACCAAGACGATGGAGCTGGGCAGAAAGCTGGCCGGCAAGACGATGCGGGATGTGCTGATGAATCAGACGGAAATCATTCAGCTGGATGAAAACGGCTGCGGCACGTTCCCGGTCGGCGGGGGCAGTGTGAGCGTCTGGGCGCTGGATGAAGCCTACGACGCACTGACGCTGACCTTATAAAGCGGATTTCGCAAACGATCCAGAAAAGGACTAAATTATCGCAGGACGCCGATTGATTGCACAGGTATCGCTGCGTAAGCCATGGGAAGGCAGACTTTTTCAGATTTCAGATCTAGCTTTCATTTAAACAAATTTACTTGTCGAAATCCGACCGATCGGGTATCCTGAAAACAGAAAACAGAAAACAGAAAACAGAAAACAGAAAACAGAAAACAGAAAACAGAAAAC
>ERZ1106981.285-NODE-285-length-42479-cov-55.655690_pt1 | contig 42479 bp, 39 predicted proteins | sample MGYA00403692_ERZ1106981 | MGnify/ENA primary metagenome ERZ1106981 (study PRJEB35170, sample SAMEA104062431) | human gut metagenome | biome: human gut; feature: human-associated habitat; material: faeces | place: Denmark | collected 2012-06-22 ... | reverse complement strand
CGGACTGTTAATCCGTATGTCACTGGTTCGAGTCCAGTCAGAGGAGCCAAATTCAGGACTTCATGAAGTCAGCTTCGTGAAGTTATCAAAAAGCCTGATGATGCTAATGTATCATAAGGCTTTTTTGTTTTACTGGTCAGATGGGGTCAGTCGAAGGTATTGAGACAAACCACATAGTCAGGTTTGTCTCAGCAAGGGATTAGGGTTTTAGTAACCGGGTAACCAGCGCGGCAACTTTATCATTGTGGCTATGGGCGATATTAAAGCGCATGTAGCGTAGCCCTTCCGCTTTTTGACAAAACAGCGTACCTGGCGCCAGAGCCAGACCCTGCGCTAATGCTCTTTCAGCCAGCGTTTCACTATCGATATGTTCAGGCAATTCAGCCCATAAAAACAACCCGTAAGAATGGACGACCGGGAAACGACAACCTGCTTCCTGAAGCCAGCTTTTTACCCGCGAGGAGACGTCACTCAAATTACCAATAAGCCGGCGCTGATGGCGATTATAGCTACCGTCACGGAAGAATTGATGTAATGTCTGCTCGGTAAATTCACAGGTGACGCCGCCAGTCTGCTGTTTTAGCTGTACTAATTTTTCAGCCAGCAATGGGTTCGTTGCAATATAGGCAACCCGCATATTGGCGCTCAGCAATTTTGAGAAGCCGGATATATAACTGGCATTAGTGAGCCCGGCAAGCGCCGACATTGGCTTGGTTGCCGGTTCCATCAGGTCATGATACAGGTCATCTTCAATGAGATGACAATCGTAGCGGTTTAATACGGTGATTAAAGCAAACATCTCTTCCAGACTATAACTTTGCCCGGTGGGGTTGTGCATTAGTCCGGAGGTGAGATAAGCCCTGGGCCGGGACTCTTTTAATAAGGTTTCAAGCTCATCAATATCAACCCCTGTATGGCCGCGAGGGATAAAGACAACATTGGCCTGATGCTGACTCAGACTGGCGCGAAAATTGAAATAGCAAGGGTCGTCAATCAGCACGGTATCGCCCGGTTTGATCAGAATACGGAACAGCATGTCGATGGCATTCATGGTGCTATTCGCCATAATAATCTGCTCAACCGGTACGCTGATTCCCGCCTCATTCATTTTCATCTGCAGTGTTTTTCTCAATGGCAGGTATCCTCGTGGATTACCGTACTCAGAAAATTTTAGCTGCGGTTTGCGGATAATTTGGCGTAGCGCTTTACGGAAAAACTCAGTATCCAACCACTCTTCAGGCAAAAAACCGCATCCAGGACGAAGAATATCGCTACTTTTTGCAAAAGCGTGTTTCAGTCTTGAATGCAGATCGGGGCTGACTAACGAAAGAGGCTTGTCGGCGTCAATCTCAGTCGTTTGCCGTGCATGGCTGACAAAATATCCTCTTCCCTGAATAGAGGTGATCAGTCCTCTGGCACGCAAACGTTCCAGAGCTTCCACAACGGTAAATTTACTGGTTTCAACCTGGTCGCAGAATTCCCTCAGGGAAGGTAAACGACTGCCTGGTAATAATTGGCCGCCGATGATTGCCGCGCTGATAAAATCAACAATCTGGGTGACTTTGGCAGTGCCATTCACCAGTTGTAGTTGGGATAAGCTAAAAATGGGGCTACCTCTGATACTTGCCTTGACTCTTCGAACTGTACCGGAGATTTTACCTGTAAGGAAAGCGAATATTTCGCTAAACATTCTATGAACAGTACTACACTAACGCGATATATCTTTAGCCCATCAATTGTGGTTCTGAAGATGAGTGTATGGCAGCGGCAAAAAATAACTTTTATTTATTATTTATCAAAAGGTTGGGCACGTCTTCCGCCCAGCTATTGTTACTACGGATGGTCTCTGCAATTGCCCTGTTTTCCCTGCTCGGGCAGGCCAATGTTTGGTTAGACACGGCCAGTAATGCCTTACTGGCTTTTGGTTATCGGTTTCTGTTGATATTGACCCCATTGACGCTAGGTCTGTTTGGTCAACGTGCATTAATAGTTACTCTGTCGGTGTCGCTGCTGGGAATAGTATTATTAGCACTAAATGTTGCAACGGGCGTCAATTGGCTGGCGGTGGTCCTCTTTAGCTATGGTGTCGCCGTGCTGGGTTATATCGTGAAGAATGATGCGGCCAGAACCCCGGCAGGAGCGGCTAATAATAAAATTATGCTTAATCTCGGCAGTCTGTGTGCCGGGTTATTATTACTCTATCCGCACTGGAGTCCATTATTATTTTATATTGTAATTGCTGCTTTATTGCTCGTTTGTTTACCAACCGCACGCCATTTTAGTTTATCAAGTGACCTGACGGCGCAGACGCTACTGACGAAGAACTTTGCCAAATCTGGAAAGTTGAAATGGGTATTAGCAGGGATTGTTACTGGGGTTAAATTATTTGCGGTATTCTCTATCCTGCCGCAGGAAATTCTGGTTCATCGACAGACTCTACCAGCCTGGTATGGCATGATGATCATCTTTAACAGCGCAATTGTTGCATTAATACAGATACCATTAATGGCGCTTATTAATCGCAGTGGCGATAAAGCAATGCTGATGTCGATAGTGATTATACTTCTTGGCTTGATCGTTTTGGCAGTACCTGGCATTTTCCATGTTTATACTTTTTGGGGAGCAGCGGTATGGCTAACAATACTATCAATTGCTGAATGTGCATTGAGTTATATTGACTATTGTGCAGCGCAAGAAAATTCTCTGTTAATAAAAGAGTTGTCCGTCAGTCTTGGCGCAGGATTAACGGTTCTGGTTATGCGTTATTTTCCGGTGGCGATTAACACAGAAGTGCTTTCTTTAATTTCTATTGTCGCGTTATTACTTTGGCTGTGGAAATATAAGTACTCATCAAATAAATTCTATAAGGAAAATATAGATGCCGTCAGTGATGTTTGTGAAAAGTGAAACTGAATTCACTTTCAGGGATGTGGTGAGCCTTTTAGAATGCAGGGAGAACATGAGGTTTGGTTGTAAAACTGGAAACTGTGGGTTGTGTCGAGTCAAGGTATTATCAGGGATGGAGAATATTACGGGCAAGACTTTAAAAGAGAAACGTTTATTCAAATTGCTTGGTATAGAAGATCAAACAGTGCGGCTGGCGTGCCAGTGCAAAATTAGCGGTGATGTCACTTTAATTGAAAACTATCTGGAGTAATGTATGAAAAATCGTATTAAAGACACGTCTATTGTACGTAATGAACCTTTTCTGAATGCAGAAAAAAGCGCGCAGGTAAAACGTGAAATCGACGACTTTCTTGATACCAAGATCATCGAGTGGGAAAATACGGTTCCTTCGGCAAAACATCTTGAAGGCAAAGAAATTAACAAAGCGTACTATCAGCAGACGTTGATTGAACATGCATGGCGTATTCGCCTGATGCGTAGCGCCCAGGCTAATGCGTTACATAAAATCACCCAGTTTAATGCTGAAGCCGCACAGCTCTACGCCGCTTATCAGGATGAAGAGATGCTTCATGACACCTTGTTCATTCAGGATGCTGAGAGCCAGGGTATTAGTAAAGAGACTATCTATAGCACTGAACCTAGCTTCTATACACGTCTTCTCAGTGGATTCCTGTACTTTGTCGCCGAGCACGAAAAGCCACTGGGCGTGGTTTGCTATAGCTACCTTGTCGAATACACTACTCAAAAACTGACGCCCAAACAGATTAAGGCACTCGGTGAATCTCTGGGTAAAGATAAGATTATCGGCCAGGCCGCACATTTGAATACTGACCTTGTTGAGGATCATACCCAGGATATGTGGAATATTTTGAGTCTGCTGGTGGAGTCTGATGACGATATTCAGGATCTTAAACGCTATTTCTCTGAAATTCAGGAGTTGTTGAAGTTATTCTTTGTTGAATTACATAATAAAACAATCAACGCATAAAAACTAATAAAAATAGTCACAATGCAATTAAGGTTGCAGGGATTACTGCAACCTGATTATTAAACGACAGAGTTGGTGGGGCAGTGATGAACAAAGCAATTCTTATTTTATCACATCAATTATTATCGATGGTGGCGCCTATAAAAAAGATAGTTGAGGATAATGGCTATGCTTGCTACGTCCTCTCATCTACTTCAAGTAAGGCGACAGCACCGCAGTGGGAAATTGATGAAAAACAATTTAGCATTACTTCTTCATTATATTTAGAAAAAGCAGATATCGATCTTTTTTTGCAAACGACGGGTAAGAATATCGATTTTGCCGGATGTCTTAGCGTATGGGATGGTTATCGCCACTTGATGTCTTATGCCAACCACATTTTTGGTGCCAGGGATATTAGCGAAGAGGTGGTAGCCAGGCTGCGCGATAAGCTAGTTATGCGCCAGGTATTACAGGCCGCAGGGCTAACGGCCGTCACAAGCCAGGTTTTAAATGAAGCATTATTTGAATCCATAAGTCACCCTGAACAGTATTTTATTAAACCACGTATTGGTTTAGCGTCAATGGGAACGTTTCCTGCAAAATCATTGACGGAGTATGCTCAACTCGAACACCTGTGGATGCGTGCAGCGGAAGACAAAAATTATGAAGGCATTTTTTCTCGCGATAATGGCTTTATTCTTGAAGGCTTTATTTCCGGCGTAGAGTGCAGCTTTGAGATCGCTATTGATAACGGCGTAATGGATGTTCTGGCTGTTCATGAGAAACTTGACGTGACCCAGGAAACCTATTCTGTACTGGAGGGAGCCTGTATTTGCCCGCCGCGATCGTTAACGACGGCGCAGGTGGAAGCGGGAAAAGTACGTCTGGATGAAATAATGAAAGCGCTCGGTGCCGATACCGGCGTTTATCATGTCGAGATGAAATTCGATCCACAACTGCAATGGGAAGTTGTAGAGATTAATCCCCGGATTGGTGGGGCCTATATTGTTGATAGCACTAAAATTCATGCCGGAGCGTGCTTACTGGAAACCTGGCTGATGTTAATCCTGGGGAGGAGCCCTGTGCGTAGTGCTGCGCCGGCTCGAACGACATTTTTCCGTGTGTTCTTCGGCCAGTCAGGGAAAACGCTGCTGCGTATTCAACGCAGTACTCTCGAATTACCCGCAGTGCAAGAAAAAGTGCTTTATAAAGCCCTGGATAAATTACCTTCGGTGGAACGCGAAATATTTTTAGGTATGGCGTTGTGGGATATTACCGATATGGCGATATCTGAACACCCTATATTTTTTAAGCAAACCAACGATTATCTGATTACGGAGTACCAGTAATGAAAATAGTCATCCTGCATCGTATTCCATTTGACAAGATCCGCTACGATCAGATTATCGACCACCAACTGCATGAGGTTTATTATATTTGCCTGCAGGGGAACTCTGATGATTTCCCCTCCGAGGCGAAGGTGATCATGCTGGAGAGTCAGCATTTCGAGCCAGCTGAGTTAATTAATTTTTATGCGCCGGTGTTTGAGTATGCCGATCGTATTATTTCTCGCTCCGAATACGATCTGCTTGCCGCGGCGACCCTGCGGGAGCATTTTTCGATTAGCGGCGATAAACTGGCTGAGATTCTTCCTTTGCGCAATAAATGGATTATGCGCAGTCGCTGTAAACAGCAGGGGATTCCTCAGCCTGAGTTCTGGCATCCGCTGGAATTTATTCAACTAGCGCCTCGTGCGGGTAAATTCGTGCTTAAACCACGAACTGAGGCTTCCAGCAATGGGATTATGGTGGGGGATTTCGCGACTATCAAACAGGCATCGTTAGCTCTTAAGGATGATGAAACGATGCTGGTTGAAGAATTTATTGATGGCGTTATTTACCATTTTGATGGTTGGATGCATAAAGGAATACCGCTGGCTTTCGTGAGTAGTCACTATATTCGAGACTGTTTGAGCTTTGCCGATGGCGTGCCACTGGGATCGGTACAAACCACTACTGAAGCCGCGCATATCGATTTAGTCGTTAACGCCCTAAGTGTATTAGGACACCAGAACGGCAGTTTCCATTTTGAGGCTATTCGAGATGCGGAAGGTAATTTCTGGTTTCTGGAAGTTGCCGCACGGGTTGGCGGGGCCGGAGTGGCTGAAACATTCCAGTTACGTACAGGCCTTAATCTTTATCACGCTGATTTACGTTACCAGTTGTTTGGTAATCCGCCAGTGTGTATCGATCTCATTAATGCTGTCTACTATGGCTGGTTCGTCTATCCAGCTCACCAGCTTAACTCTGCTTATACGCTCAACTTTTCGGCTGAGGAGTGGCAGGAAAATCTACTGCATTATCAATCCAATCAGGATGTCTCCTCGCGCGGCACAATTTCTTACTCACCGACAACCTCGCCATTGAGTGGTGTGGTCTTTGGCGAGCAAACGAAAATCGCAAGAGTCATTGAGTCAATTTTTAATACCTGCACAGTGGAAGCCTTATCATGAATACGCCATGCTTTATTGTCGTTGGATATAATAACGTCAGAATTTATGATGTTGCTAAAATTCGCGTTGAGGCACAAAAATATTTTGACGCCAAAGTTGTATTAATTACTGAGAAAAAAACAGCAAGCGATGAGCAATTTGCTGATCTGGTGATTGAAACAACGCTTGAAGTTACACAACTCCCGGCCTCAGCGGATGTCGTTCATCAATATCTGGCAACCGAATCACTTTCTCCCATCGGTATTTTACCATTTTCCGATCGAGGTGTTCCTTTGGGGGCGCTGCTGGCGCAAAAGAACAGACTACCCGGCGCGCTGCCAGAACAAGCAAAAGCAGGGCTGGATAAGCAAATATTCCGTCAACTGGATGCTAGGGCTTCATTCCATCCCGCCGGTTATCGGACGGTAACCAGCCAGCCGGTAACATCATTGAATGAACTTAAAGATCTGGTCGATTCGTTAGGCGGTAAGGCGTTTATCAAGCCTGCGAAGGAGGGCAATAGCCGCGGGTGCCAGGTGATTGAGTGTATTGAGCAATGCGAGTCTATCTGGGCTTCACTGGCGCCTTATCGCGAAGCAGGGATCCTGGTGGAATCTCTTATCGAAAATGCGAAAGAATTTAGTTGGGATAGTGTGGCGGGTAAGCAGTGGATCACGGAAAAGCATACTACTGAAGGCCACTACCGTGCGGAGTATCAACAGGTGGTGCCTGCCTGTTTGACCCCGGCGGATGAAATACTGCTGCGTTCTGCAGGCGAACATATGCGTGAACTGGTGTCGCCGTCGAATGGCGCCTGGCATAACGAAATATTTTTACTTCCCGGCGCGACGGCCGCTGTTGAAACCAATATGCGCCCTGCCGGTATGCATATTTGGGATCTGGCGATGTTGAGCTTTGAAAATTTCAATCCATGGCTGCTGTGGCTACGTTGGGCTGCGGAGGGTAAATATACGCCTGAGGCGCTCAAACAGAACTATTACTCTGGTATCCGCATGCTTCGGGCCCGCGTATCAGGAACCTTGCAGGCATTACCAGATGTTGAGCAATTGGCATTGCAGGCGGGTATTACGCTTCATGAAGCCAGCTTTTCAGCCAAAATCGGTGACATCCTTAATGGCGAAATTAAGACGAATGCCGATTTTATTGGCCATATCATTTTGCGCGGTAGTAGCCATGAGCAGTTACTCAATTCATTAGAGACGCTGGCGACGGCTATTGAGTCTGCTGCTGAAATTAGCTAAGCGCGTGGAGCACAAATGAAATCCTCTTTTATCTGGCACGATAAACGTAGTCTGAACTATTTGCTGTCGTTGTTCATATTCAGCCTCGGCAGCTTTATTATCAATCCTTACTATGCCATTTATGTGTCAGATAATTTAGGTTATGGCGTGGCATTTGCCGGTGTGTTGGTCTCAATTAAAGTCATTTCACAGCGCGTTTTCGCTTTATTTGGCGGCAGCATGGCTGATATTTTTCCTGCCGTTTATGCTGCCCTTGCCGGGGTGGGGGTGCGCGCGCTGTCGTTTGCGCTTCTGGCTCTGAATGCGAATCATGAGATCCTGCTCGTTTCTGCGGTGATGAATGGTATTGGCGGGGCGTTGTTTAACCCAGCCATTCGTAAGTTATTGTTTACACGTTATAAAGAAGATGATGTAAAGTTAAAGCAGGTTATCGCCTGGCGTAATGCCGCATTTAATCTGGGGGCGGCGATAGGGCCACTTATTGGCGTATACTTGATTAATCTGGATTTTAAAGGCGCCTGCGTTGCGATTACGCTGATTCATATCGTCGTAGGGCTGATGCTGTCTGGCGCAAAGCAGGCGTATCAATTACGGCCGACTGAGGCGGGGCGCCGGTCGCTGATAGTCGAGCTCTCGGCTAGCCTGTTTAATCCAGCGTTATTCCCCGTTTTTGCCCTGCAATTTTTCTTTATGTATTTTTACTCTCATATTGAGTACCTGTTGCCAATATTTATCACCCACCAGTATAGCGAGTATTTTGTTAGCGTGGTTTTCTTCGTTAATACCTTGTTCGTTATTTTCGCACAGACGGTATTTAGCCGTATTTTTAATGAATTACGTGCCGGTATTGCATGGGGCGCGATGGTGCTATTTTTTATCTCGCTGGCGATACTGTCAATTTTCCCAGGCGCTAATCCGTTGCTCTATGGGTTATTGATAGTGCTGGGCGTTATCGCCTTTTCTACCGGGGAGGTGATTCTGTCTATACAGGTGGATTATATTGCCACTCATGTTGGCGGACACCTTAACTCCGGAACGATTTTTGGCGCTATTTCACTGGTGGCGGCTGGCGGGTTATTTGCGGCCAACGCCATCAACAGCGTCATACTCGAGTACTTTAACTTTGCAGCTGTCTGGCTGGTGAATTCGGTAATTGCCGCAGCCCTGGGGGGCTTCTCATTGTATCGATATTATTTATCCCGAACGCTGGCTTATTCTCGCTAGATTTGCGGTATACCCGCTTTGCATGATGCCATACAAAGCGGGTGGGCGGATTAACGGAACGGCGGTTCGTTGAAGGTACGCAGCTTGCGGGAGTGCATGTGGTCGCCCTCGGCGCGCAGCAGATCGATGGCGCGGATCCCTATCTGCAGATGCTCGGAAATCGCCCCTTCGTAGAAGCGGTTCGCTTGTCCCGGTAGCTTAATCTCGCCATGCAGCGGCTTATCGGAGACGCACAGCAGCGTGCCGTAAGGTACGCGGAAACGGTAGCCCTGCGCGGCGATGGTGGCGCTTTCCATATCGATGGCTACCGCCCGGCTGAGGTTAAAGCGCAGCGCCGAGGCGGAATAACGCAATTCCCAGTTGCGATCATCGGTGGTCACCACCGTACCGGTACGCAGACGTTGTTTGACCTCTTCCCCCGGCATGCCGCTAACCTGTTTAGTGGCGTCATACAGCGCGCGCTGCACTTCGGCGATACTCGGGATGGGAATATCCGGCGGCAGCACCGCATCCAGTACGTGGTCGTCACGTAAATAGGCATGCGCCAGTACATAGTCGCCTATCGACTGGCTCTCACGCAGACCGCCACAGTGACCAATCATCAGCCAGACGTCAGGGCGCAGCACCGCGAGATGATCGCAAATATTTTTGGCATTGGCCGGGCCGACGCCGATGTTGATCAATGTAATGCCCTGACCGTCGTTAGTGATCAGGTGCCAGGCCGGCATCTGGTGTTTTTTCCATGCCAGATCGGAAATCGCCTCTTCCGGTGCCTCCGTGTCGGCGGTGATCCAAATTCCGCCCGCACAGGAGAGGGCAATGTACGGGCTATCCGGATCGAGGATCTGGCTACAGCCCCAACTGACGAATTCATCGACGTAACGCGTGTAGTTGGTAAACAAGACATACGGCTGGAAGTGCTCAACCGGCGTGCCGGTGTAGTGCTTCAGGCGTGCCAGTGAAAAATCGACGCGGCGGGCGTCAAAATGCGACAGCGGATAATACTCGGTGGCGTGGAACAGACCATCGGCGGTTTCATCGCCAATTTGCGACAGTTCGGTGGTCGGAAAATAACGCGTTAATCCGGCGCTCATCGAGCGATCCAGCGTCAGCGCAGAGCCATCAATCACGTAAGGGAAGGGAATTTCGTGCTGCGAATTGCCGACGCTAATATGCGCGCCGTAATCCTGATACAGCAGAGTTAATTGTTCCAGCAGATAAGCGCGAAAGAGTTTTGGATTAGTAATGGTGGTGGTGTAGCAGCCTGAATGGGTGAATCGCCCCCAGGCTCGGGTTTTTAAGGCTTTGTGCTCGGCGCCATCCCACGAGACAGACAATTGAGGATAGACGAATAAGCCTTCAGCACGGGCTATTTCATCAGGAAGAATATTGTGGTGAATGTACTCGCCAATGGCCTTACGCAACGCGTTAACCGCTCTTTCATACTGCGCTTCCAACTGGGAAAGCGCCTGCTCCGGGGTCAGACTGACGGCCTTCTGGTTCATCATTCGCTCCTTGTTTCAGGTCTGCTGATACTGACGATAGTATGCTACAGCGTGAAAATGATGAAGGAAAATTACTGTCCCGGATAAATATTCAAACTCGTTGATAATAAAAGCTTAGCCACCCAGGATCAGGCTGTCTGTGCCCAACGTTCGGCGCTAAAATTACTTGCGCTTATCACTCTTAATGTCGCCGCGCCGTTATTGTTGATGTAATAAAGCGCATTAGGGCCAGGCGTTAACTTATCGCCTTCCTGCAGTCTGCATCGGCTTTCGATTTCAGCAATCACCACGATCTTACCGCTTTGTAGAACCACGCAAGTCGTTGCTGTAGAGGAATTTTTCCGTACTTTCTTTACCCACCACTCCATGTTTTCACCCAGGCTTGTTACACTCAGAATGATAATTGCCGTGTTATCGTTTTAAAGACAACTGAAACTACCCAATGGTTTAATTTACGTTTAGCTGACGTTGTTAAATCTTAACTCGGCGATGCAGTGGGACAGGCAAATAACACCTATGGCTTTGATGCGATTTAACAAGCTTCTGAATCAATCTGGATTAAGGATAGTCTCGCTGGCGAAAAAAGCGCTGGTCGCCGCCGCTATTGTTGTGGTGGTGTTTTTCATCGGACGAATCTATGAATCGGAGCGCGGCCCCGCGTTGCAGCGCTGGCATACCTGGTCTGGGGATGAGATGACCGCCGGTGAAATCGACCGCGCCAGCTTTGCCAGCTATCTCAAGCGGGAAGATGAAATATTTGCTGATTTGCGGCGTGAGGTCAGTGACCAACTCTCAGCCGCTGACAAAACGCCGCTAAATCGCTTTTATCGCGACAGCCTGGTCTATCCACAACGCTTTACGCCAGACTGGAATCGCTCCTTTATCCTACTGCCATCCGGCAAACCGCGTGGGGCGGTGGTGTTGCTGCATGGATTAACCGACTCTCCCTACAGCGTGCGCTATCTGGCGGAAGAGTATCAACGGCAAGGTTTTGTCGCGGTGGCGCCGCGCTTACCCGGCCACGGTACCGCGCCTGGCGCATTAACCCACGTTGATTGGCAACAGTGGCTGGCGACAACTCGCCTGGCGGTACGAGAAGCGACGCGACTTGCCGGTGGGGATGTGCCGCTGCATCTGGTGGGATATTCTAACGGCGGCGCGCTGGCGTTGAAGTATGCGCTTGATGAACTGACCGATAAATCGCTGGTCAGGCCGCAGCAGATTATTCTACTTTCGCCGATGATTGGCGTCACCGCTTTCGCCCGTTTCGCCGGGCTGGCTGGCCTGCCTTCGGTGTTTCCCGCCTTTGCGCGCGCGGCGTGGCTAAACGTCATTCCGGAGTTTAACCCTTATAAGTACAATTCATTTCCGGTAAAGGCAGCGCGCCAGTCGTGGCTGCTGACCCAGGCCTTACAAAAACAGATTATCCAGGCGGCGCAGAGCCAGCGGCTAACTTCTATTGCGCCGGTGTTAACCTTTCAGTCGGTGATTGATTCTACGGTCAGTACTCGGGCAGTGGTTGATTCGTTATACCGCTATTTGCCGGACAACGGCAGCGAACTGGTGATTTTCGATATTAATCAGGCGGCGAACCTGCGGGCGCTGTTTCGTCCGGCGACTTATTCGGCGGTGAATACCTTGTTACCTCCGGCGCCGCGTCCGTACTCCACGACGATCGTGACGAATGCGACTCAGCACACCCTCGATACCGTCGCGCGCCTGACGCTGGCGGGGCAAACCGCCGAGAGAACCCAGGCGCTGCATTTGTCCTGGCCGCAGGATATGTACTCGCTTTCGCATATCGCGGTGCCGTTCCCCATCACCGATTCGCTGTATGGCCGCGAGCCGACGGAGAAAAACCTTAGCGGTATTAGTCTTGGCACCATTTCGCTACGCGGCGAGACCGCGACGCTGAGCGTCGGTCTTGATACGTTAATGCGCGCCACCTCTAACCCGTTTTTCCCCTACCTGCTGCAGCGGATTAATCAGCGTCTACCGTTGGGCTCAGAACACCAGGATGTGCAATACCGTCCGCAGCGCAATACCGATGAGGGCGGCAGGGGCGACGAAGCGGAAAAGACGCACAAATCTTGAGCTGACGCCAAGGAAAATGCCGATGCCGGGTAGGTCGAAGGTCTGGATGAGCAGCCCCGCGGAGGCGTTAATCTGGCTGAGCGTCACTTTTCCCTGCTGCGCCAGCTCGGAAATAACCCCAAAATAGGCGGTACCGCCCGCCACACATTTCACCAGCGCGGGCAGAACGAAGTTTTCCGGGATATGTAGCCATTGCAGCAGCGGCATCAGCACGCGCTGCAGCATTTCGATGACGCCAGCCGCCTGCATCAGGCCGACGATGGTCAAAGATAAAATCAGCATCGGCACGGCGCCAAGCGCCAGGCGGATAGCGTCGGCGCCGGCGCTATTGATCACCGCAATCAGCCCGTGATTATTTTGTTCGCTTTCCGGGAGTACTTCTGCCCGGCTGCTCTCGACAATGGATAACTTACGCCCGGTGGCGTACCAGCAGACCGCTGCGGCGCAGAGTCCACCGACAATAGAAATGGTGATTGCGGCCAGCCAGTGCAGGCCGAACGGCGTTAAGGGGTAGAAAACGTTGCCCTGGCCCATGGCGAACACCATCGCCAGGGTGGCGGCCATTTGTCGGTCGGAAACACCACGTTTATCCATAATCGCCAGCGTGGCGAGCGGGGCGGCAAAACTCACAAAATTTATCTGAATCAGCGCGAAGGCGCTCATGCCGGTCAACCCAAAGGGTTTTAGCAGCGGCGCCAGCCAGCGCACGATGATGTCGAGAATTCCGCGGACTTCGAGATATTTCATTATGATCAGCATGACGACCATAATGGGTAATAAGGTATAAAGCGCTACGTCGACGGAGGATTTCCCCGCTGACATAATGATGCCGATGACATCCATTTATCTATCACTGTATGCAGGTCAAATAGTTAGCGCCATCATAATCCCGAAGGGGCGAAATGAACAGCTAGCACAGGCAGGTAAGAACGGTGCCTTCACTGAAGTGATATTCGCCGCTGAACGGGCTACCTGCGGGAAAGGCGTCGCTGAGCGTTTTATTGAGGCGTAACGTGAAACGCTGTTTTGCCGGGTCGACTGCGACTATGGCGGCGGCATCAAAATCAAACATCTGCTGTACACGCGGATATAGCGCTTTGAACAGGCTCTCTTTGGCTGAGAAAGCCAGCAGCAGTGCCCACTCCATATCCAGCCCACAACAGGAAAGCAGCGTCTGTTCCGTTCTCGAGACAAACATATCGGCGCTTTCCAGCATGACCCCCGGTTGCAGATGCTCGATATCGACCCCGGGATACCGGCCGTCGGCCTCTGCGGCAACCACCGCGATGGCGATATCTTCGCTATGCGAGACGCTTCCTCGCCAGCCTGCCGGCCAAACTGGCGCGCGATCGGCGGCGCTTAACACCGGCTCTAAGCAGCCGGCTTGTCGCAGTAAATAGTGCGCACAGTAGCGCCCGGCCAGATATTCGGCTTTACGTTTTACGACGGCGCCCGCAAGAGCAGAAGGGAACGGGACGGCGTATTGGTTGAAAAGTGCGTCCTGTAATTGTGTCCTGGCGAAACGTACCCGACAAAATTTTAACGCCGGGTCAGCGCGAAGATAGCCGCACTCGGCATACTGAATAAAAGGTAAATCGCGGAAGGTGTCGGTAACGATAAACATGCAGGATCATCTGGTGAAACGAACGATGACGCTACCTTAACGCAAGTGATAATCAAAGCAGAAGGTGTATAAAGCAAATAAAAGCAAAAAGCCTGCTCGAAAGCAGGCTTTTCTAAATTTGGCTCCTCTGACTGGACTCGAACCAGTGACATACGGATTAACAGTCCGCCGTTCTACCGACTGAACTACAGAGGAATCGTGTGAACGGGGCGCATATTATCGATGACTTAGGGTGTTGTCAAAGGCTGAATCGCCATAAAGCGTTCGACTGCTGACAATTTCAACAATCAAAAGCCTTTTAGGGTAAACCCCGGCGGGAATGCACCGATATGGTGCATTTATACCCCTAATGGGGCATATCATGCGCTCATGGAAGCCAGCAGTATTATCACTAACCCTTATTTTACCGCGCCAGCAGGGCGGTGAGCGGCTACGTAAAACCTGGCAAGCATCTTGCAAAATCCTTGTAACTTAATGGCCAGTAGTGGCATTCCCTTACAGGAGGCAAAATGAACTTAAGACGACTGAAGTATTTTGTGAAAATCGTCGATATCGGCAGTCTGACCCAGGCCGCTGTAGTCTTGCATATCGCACAACCGGCGCTGAGTCAGCAGGTAGCGACCCTGGAAGGTGAACTGGAGCAGAAACTGCTGATCCGCACCAAACGAGGCGTTACGCCAACCGAAGCGGGGAAAATTCTCTATACCCACGCGCGAACCATTTTGCGTCAGTGTGAACAGGCGCATCTGGCGGTACATAATGTGGGCCAGACGCTGAGCGGGCAGGTGGCGATTGGCCTTGCGCCGGGAACGGCGGCTTCGGCGATCACCATGCCGTTGCTGCAAACCGTGCGTAATGAACTTCCCGAGGTCAACGTCTATCTGCAGGAATGTAGCGGTAGCGTTTTAAATGACAAGCTGCTTGGCGGCCAACTGGATATGGCGGTGTTATACGAACGTTCGCCGGTAGCGGGAGTGGTCAGCCAGCCGTTGCTGAAAGAGGATCTGTATCTGGTCGGCACGCAAAACTGTCCGGGACAAAGCGTTGATCTCTCGGCGGTGGCGGAGATGAGCCTGTTTTTACCACGCGACTATAGCGCTGTCTGCGCCAGGGTGACGGAAGCCTTTACCTTACGCCGCCTGTCGGCAAAAGTGATCGGCGAGATCGAATCCATCACTACATTAACTGCCGCTATCGCCAGTGGAATGGGCGTTACCGTACTGCCGGAATCGGCGGCGCGCTCGCTGTGTGCTACGGCAAATGGCTGGATGGCCCGCATCAGCACGCCGTCGATGAGCCTGTCGCTCTCACTGAATACCTCGGCGCGCGGCGGCTTATCTCCTCAGGCCCAGGCGGTCAAAGATATCCTGCTGTCGCTGGTCAGCCGTCCTTCGTTGGAGAATCGTGAATTACAGCTGGTCAGTTAGGTTATATTCTTTTAAGGAATAAGTTGCTGGTTTTTATTATTTGTTTGCCGGGTAAACAGACTTTAACAATAGACATCATGTTATGTCTGAAGACCTGGGGGAAAGGGTGAATTTCCAGCAACTAAAAATTATTCGCGAGGCGGCCCGTCGGGATTACAACCTGACGGAAGTCGCTAATATGCTGTACACCTCGCAATCTGGCGTCAGCCGCCATATACGTGAGCTGGAAGAAGAGCTGGGGATAGAAATCTTTATCCGCCGCGGTAAGCGTCTTCTGGGGATGACCGAACCCGGTAAAGCGCTGCTTTCCATTGCCGAAAGGATCCTCAACGAGGCCAGCAATGTTCGCCGGCTGGCCGATCTTTTTACCAATGACGCTTCAGGCGTATTAACTATTGCCACCACGCATACTCAGGCGCGTTATAGCCTACCGCCGGTAATTAAAGCTTTTCGCGAACTTTTCCCCGAGGTACGGTTGGAACTGGTGCAAGGGACGCCGCAGGAAATCGAGGCGTTGTTGTACAACGGCGGGGCGGATATTGGTATCGCCAGCGAGCGCTTAAGTAACGACCCGACGCTGGTGGCATTCCCCTGGTTTCGCTGGCACCACAGTCTGTTAGTGCCAAAAGATCATCCACTGATTGAGGTTACGCCGCTCACGCTCGAGGCTATTGCGCGCTGGCCGTTAATTACCTACCGTCAGGGGATCACCGGGCGCTCGCGTATTGATGAAGCTTTCACCCGTAAAGGGCTGATGCCGGATATCGTCCTCAGCGCCCAGGATTCGGATGTGATCAAAACTTACGTGGAGCTGGGCTTGGGCGTGGGGCTGGTGGCGGAGCAATCCGGCGATGCTCGCGAAGCGGATACCTTTACCCGGCTGGAAACACGCCATCTCTTTGATGCCAATACCGTTTGGTTGGGGCTCAAACGCGGTCAGTTACAACGTAACTACGTCTGGCGTTTCATTGAACTGTGCAATGCTGGACTATCGCTGGATGAGATTAAGCGCCAGGCGATGGAGCCGGAGGAAGTGGCGATCGATTATCAAATCTGAGTACGGCCAGCGGGCAAGCGGGAGGCGACAAAGCAGCTATAATTCATTCACGTGAGTCGCGACTGAGGAAGGGAAAATGATGGTGCGGCGTATGAAGTTGCTTTGCTCTCTGGTGATGATGTTGGCCAGCCACAGCGCATTGGCGGTAAGTTATCCGTTGCCGCCGGAAGGGAGTCGTCTGGTTGGCAGCCCGATGAAAATTAACGTGCCCGAGCGTAATACCCAGCCGCTGGAAACCTTTGCCGCGCAGTACGGGCAGGGGCTGAGCAATATGCTGGAGGCTAACCCCGGCGTCGATGTCTATCTGCCCAAATCGGGAAGCTCGTTGATTATCCCACAGCAATTGATCCTGCCTGCTACTGTACGTAGCGGTATCGTGATAAACGTCGCCGAGATGCGGCTTTATTATTATCCGCCTGAGGGCACTACCGTCGAGGTGTTACCGATCGGTATCGGTCAGGCGGGGCGCGAGACGCCGCGTAATTGGGTGACGGCGGTGGAACGTAAGCAAGAAGGGCCTACCTGGGTGCCGACGGCGAATACCCGTCGCGAGTATGCCAAAGAAGGTAAAACCCTGCCGGCGATGGTGCCCGCCGGGCCAGATAATCCGATGGGGCTGTATGCTATCTATATTGGCAGGTTGTATGCCATTCATGGAACGAATGCCAATTTTGGCATTGGCCTGCGGGTGAGCCAGGGCTGTATTCGCCTGCGCAACGATGACATCAAATACCTGTTCGATAATGTGCCCGTTGGTACGCGAGTACAGATTATCGATCAGCCGGTAAAATACACGACTGAACCGGACGGTAGCCGCTGGCTGGAAGTGCATGAACCGTTATCGCGTAATCGCGCTGAATTTCAGTCAGACCGTAAAGTACCGCTGCCATATACCCCGGCAATCCGTGAGTTTGTTCAGGGCGCGGGCGTGAATGTCGGGCGCGCGGATTCAGCGTTACAGAGGCGCTCCGGAATGCCGGTGAATATTAGTCGTTCAGCGGTGGAAAGCAGTTTTTAACTGGCGTGGATGTTAAAAAGCAAAAAGCCTGCTCGAAAGCAGGCTTTTAAAATTTGGCTCCTCTGACTGGACTCGAACCAGTGACATACGGATTAACAGTCCGCCGTTCTACCGACTGAACTACAGAGGAATCGTGTGAACGAGGCGCATAGTAATGGCCTCGCATTTTAGTGTCAACACTAAATTTAACCAGCTGATTCAATTGGCGATATTTAGTTCAAAGCGGGCTTTTAATGAACAACGCGCGCGTCGTCTTCATCCAGTAGATCGTTTTCCCGTAAACGCTGTAGCGGATCCTGACGATAGAACTGGCAGAATCGCTGCCATAGCGCCGGGAAGCGAGGAGCGAATAGCTCCGGTGCGCTAAAGAAATATTCTGAGAGCACCGCAAAGCACTCAGCCGGATCGGTTGCCGCATAGGCATCAATGCTGGCGGCGCTTTCGCCGACCAGATCGATTTCATCCTGAATGTTGTTCATCGCTGCATGCAGGTCGTGTTCCCAACCAGCGACTTCACGCAAGGGAATAAAAGGGACGCCGCTGGCGCGATCGCCGTTACGTGAATCCAGTTTGTGCGCGACCTCGTGCACCACCAGGTTAAAACCTGAAGCATCGAAAGAGTCCTGAATATCTAACCAGTTAAGGATAATGGGACCCTGCTGCCAGCTTTGCCCGGATTGCACAACGCGTTGATTATGCACCAGGCCGATGTCATCTTCCCATTCGTCATCGACGACGAAGGGCGCTGGGTAGATCAGGACTTCATGGAAGCCATCTAACCACTCAAGGCCAAGCTCCAGCACCGGCAGACAAAAGAGTAGGGCGATACGCGCGCTATGTAATGGGGTTAACTCAAATCCCTGTAACGGCACCAGACGTTTTTGCTGTAAAAAACGTGCTGCCATTTGACACAGCTGTTGCTGTTCCTGATGAGTGAGGTTTGCTAAAACCGGAATGGCAACCGCTTGTTCCCACGAGATTTCGCCATTGCCTGTCTGTTCTTCTGCTTTCCACGGCCATTTAAACATCATATCGCTCGCAAAGTCGTCACTTGAACTCAATTTAAGGGACTGGAGCTATTAAAATGCCAAAGAACCTGGCATTATAGCAACCTCAACAGCGGAGAGATGCCGGAGCGGCTGAACGGACCGGTCTCGAAAACCGGAGTAGGGGCAACTCTACCGGGGGTTCAAATCCCCCTCTCTCCGCCACTATTCAATCACTTACGCCAATTCCCTTCAACGACATCCATCACACTTGGTATAGTGTTGGTATATTCCGTTGGTATATTTTTATCAATCATCATCTTCCGAATCCTCGATAATCGGTAGATCCAGTGTAGGCGAAACGGTCAATTTTCGATCGTAAACCAGCACCTGACTCTCTGTCTTATGACCGGAGAAAAGTTGCTTATCTCTGCTCGAACCTTCGTAGTCTGAAATGCCTTTTGCCTTCAAATCGTGAAAGGTTACTTTGAGTTTACCCCCTAACTGGGGCTTTGCAGGAGTTCATCACATGTATATTTGCGTTGTAAATATCACATAGTCTGGATGCCAAAGTATCGCTTCAGGATCCTGAAAGATAAGTTGGGTAAGGAGCTTTACAGGACAATCTACATTCTCTGCGGAATAAAAAATTGTGAGGTTTTGGAGCTAAATATACAGCCAGACAATGTACATCTTGTTGTAATTGTCCCACCTAAAATCTCGATATCAACTCTGATGGGGCATCTGAAAGGCCGCAGTGCTATCAGGCTCTACAATCGTTTTCCACATATCCGAAAGAAGCTATGGGGCAACCACTTTTGGTCACGTGGCTACTTTGTCGATACGGTAGGGGAAATGAAGAAATTATCAGACGATATGTGAGGCATCAGGAGAAAACGGAACAAACGCATGAACAGCAGATGGAATTGTTAGAGTAGAAAGTGGAAAGTGACAATCGCCCCCTTACTGCGGGCATTCTCAAAAGCCACCTTCTAAGAAGGTGGTCTTTTACTATCAGATTTAAAAGGGAGTGAACCCCTTTAAATCTGGGACATATATAACCAGATTAATAATGTGATATATTGCTTTTCAGCAGAGTATATATCATTGTCTTTGCGTATATATCTTATAATCTTTTTTGTCAATGGTTAGCACCCATTCTGAGTGATTATAAGGGAATTTATCCCAAATGCCGTCTCCAGGCAAAACGACTAACTTAGTGCATTTCAGCTTTTTCATCTTTGTTAGATCTTCATTCGAGGCATGGCCGGCATAAAATTCTTTTAATGCATTCCAGTAATAACCAATGGACTCACCCCACTGGTTAGAAAAAGCATATGCATAAGACAGATTCGTAAAGCAACTATTCCTATCTATTATTATGGATGGAAGAACGTTCCCATCAAAAACCTCACGTCCTTCAAATTTTCTAGGGTTTATCAGTATTCGATCAGTAGGCTCTGTATTATTAGTTATATCCAATAAGCTTGAAATAATCTCAACATTGTCATTGCGGAAATCACCTTGCAATAAATTTTTAGAAAAATCTATTGCGGATGGTAAACTAATGGCTACAACAATGAGGCTTATGCATGTGATAGCTTCCCTTTTCAATTTTTCAATTGATATTGCTATTAGTGAAGACGAAACAAGAACAGCGGGAAGAATTGCTCTCCATCCCAAGTCGTTATTAGCAATCTGACTTTTCAATAACATAGATGTAAGGATTGAGCATATAGCAATGATAAATAATATAAATATTTGACTACCATTGGATGACTTCTTTGGGATACATGTAAGAATGAGGCCGAGCGCAACCATTGGTAAATAAAGAGGTATAAATAGGGTCAGGAATGTCAAAATGTTTGAGAGCAAATTTCCAGATGGCGACGCATTATAAGAATGGAGACCAATGGGGAATACACCAGTTGGTTTTGCTGCGGAAATCTGATTTATAAGCAAGGGCAAGGATATGATTATAGCCATGCTTGCGATAAAGGCCCATTTTGATAAAGTAAACTTCCATTCTGATTTGTTTGTAATTAAATTGAATATGAATAAAAAAAAGGAAATAACTGCAAAAGTAACACCGCCAACCCAAGTTGATGAACCAACGCCAGTAGAAATTAGAATTGATATAACAAGTGAACTAATCCATCTACTATTTTTGTTAATCGAAAAAATGAAATAACAACTCGTAATTACTACAGAAGCTGCCATCAAATGTTGTGGAACCCAACTAGCTTGAATTAACCACGACTCAACAGAGTGTTCGCGTGAAATATATTCAAAAATTTGGCCTTGTGTAATCCTGTCTACATATGTGACAATTTGAGAACCAAAAAGTGAAAAGATGCCAATGAGATAAGTGCTTAATTTCCCTGAGCTATTTTCTTTGATAAGACCACATACTACGAATAAGGAAGTTAAAGCAGTTATAAAAGTCAAAACAATATCAGCTGCCCAGCCAGAAATGTTTGTGAGTAGAGATATGTTCGCAGCAGAAAGGAACCAAAGATAATAGTAATGAATTTCTTCGTTGTTCGGAGAGGTTAACATGAATGGGTTTTTGATTGGCAATCCATCCCTTTTTATTGAATTTATTATAGCAATCTTCATATGGTCAAAAATAGGTGCTGAATATAAAAAGTCATTGCCATTCATTTTCAGATAGACCGTAGAAGAAACTACAAATGAAAGTATTATGCATAAAGTTAATATAACTATTTTCCTAAAGTTTATTCTGATAAGAGCAAACTCAAACTTTCTTACACCGAATAGGAACGAAATAATAGGGCATGTGACTGCGATCGCGATGGATTGTGTTACACCCACATTAAAAATCAAGCTAAACAATATACCTACGCAGGAAAAAAGAGCGAATCCTACTGGCAGAGCGAAGAAATGATTTGAGCGCTTACTTAACAATGAGGATAGCGGGAGGCCTATAATCCAAAAAAATATACTCAGTAATATGGATAGTGCTGTAAAAGCACCTACGGATGGAAAATACATGAAATCAATTCCTTAGTCCCTGAATGCACGGTCGCTGGTACCATAAGCATTATTTGAATAGGATTATAAAGTTTAATCCTGCCGAGATTGTTGCTTGTAAATGATATGGACAATACGTAATAAATTATTCGTTATGTTTTTTTTGTGAATGAGGATATTGCTTTAAAATATATCTTGGTCTTTTTTTGGCTTCAATGTATATTCTTCCAATATACTCGCCAAGAATACCTATTCCAATTAACTGAACCCCACCTAAAAATAAAATTGATACTAAAATAGATGGGTATCCATGAACTTCATTTCCGAAAATTAATGTGTTTAATATCATATAAACGCCGTAGATGAATGCCATTCCGGCAACAAATGCTCCGATATAAGTCCACATACGCAACGGAAACGTTGAAAAAGAAGTTATTCCCTCAAGAGCAAGGTTCCATAATTTCCAACCATTGAATTTTGTTTGGCCGATAACACGTTCGGCGCGCACATATTCAACGATTTCTGTTTTTCCTCCTACCCATGAAAGGACCCCCTTCATAAATAGATTTTTTTCGGGAAGTTTTTTGATATTTTCAACTATTTCCCGAGACATTAATCTAAAGTCTCCGACATTTTCTTCTATTTTAGGTGAGCTAATAATATTATGTAGTTTATAAAACCATTCGGCTGTTTTACGTTTCAATCTCCCGTCGGAGGATCTATCTATGCGTTTGGCTAGGACGACATCGGCGCCATTGAGCCATTTTTCAATCATTTCCGGTATGATGTTGATGGGATCCTGTAAATCTACATCTATCGGAATAATGGCATCTCCAGAAGCAAATTCTAGTCCGGCAAATAATGCAGATTCCTTACCAAAATTTCTAATAAAGCATATGTTTTTAACATTGCTATCCTTAGCCTCAAGATCTTTAAGTAAAAATTCTGTATTATCAGTGCTTCCATCATTTATGAAAACTATTTCTACTTCATGCTGCTTGAATTGAGCGAATTCTCTTACAGAAGAATAAAAAATAGGTATTGCTTCTTCTTCATTGAAAACTGGAACAATAAGAGAGATTTTCATTACCATTTCCTAAATATAAAAAACTTAGAATAAATAAAACCTATAACAAGACTTAAAAATGAGAATGAGATTATTGTGACTATTGGAGGGGATTTTAATTTGTCAGCAATCATACCTGAAATTATCGCGACTGCTCCTAAAAAAGAAACATAGAGTATATACTTTATTCCGGTAGCATTACTTTTGAATGTCCATTTGGCATTGGCTACAAATGAAAATGATACTGCAACTAAAAAAGCGACTAAATTGGATATTGCTTGAGAAATTCCTTGTGATATGAGAATGGCAAAGATCGTCCAGTGGATTAATGTGTTAACGATACCTATCGAAACGTATTTTGAGAATATTTTTAACATTCATTTTCTCAGCTTATATTAATATAGAAACAATACATATTAAATTATAATTTAGCCACGCTACCGCCCTTGGCTATCGCAACCAAATGGCGAAGTTGAACAAATTTTAACTCCCATACAGTAATGAGGGGATTGATTTTGCCGTTTTTGCGTGTGTATTGCAACTTAAAGGAAGCTATAGATGGCTCATGAATATGAAGTCCACTAACTGATGAAATGTGGCCGTGTCTTTGATTAGTTTGAAATCACTACTTATCCATTCCAGTCATATTGTAGGGCAACTCTTCTCGAAATATGACTATCGGTCATTTCTATGTACTGGCCGTTACCATGACTCATAACATATGATCATGTAACTATCCTAAGGATGATGTAAGGACGTTTATAGCTGATATGGGGGAACTCACCCGGTAACTGTATGCAAAAGTTACCGGGTGAACAAATTTTTTAAGTGGTAAGGTAACGTACAGGAAAGATGTATTGGTATATTAAATGGAAGGATGTTCGTAACTACATGAAATTGCTGGATGTGAAATTAATGTTATATACCAACATCGAAATCTAAATGATTGATTTTTATATTGTTAGAATCGGTCTCGAAAACCGGAGTAGGGGCAACTCTACCGGGGGTTCAAATCCCCCTCTCTCCGCCACTATTCAATCACTTACGCTTATCCTTTTCAGTGATGCATATCCCGCTGAGACAATCCCTTTACAAAAAAGCATAGCGCTGAAGCAGACAAGGGCGCCAAAGAATCTTCTCATTTTCTGACTCAGACCAGGACTAAATTTCAGCGTTTCCGCTCTCGTGCGCTCGCGAGTATCCCTTCCGCTGCTGAAGTGCTATTGAGCCACTTCCCTGGCGAAATTTAAATGAATTCAGTGAATTGATGCCGACGTCGCGCGAGGCAGTATTGGCTGACCGTTAAAATAAAAAAGCCTGCGCGTGGCAGGCTTTGGTCATGAGGGGATCTTAGAACTGGTAGACCAGACCCAGCGCGACAACGTCATCGGTGGCGATGCCGTTTGCGCGGTAGAAGTAGTCATCTTCGTCCAGCAGGTTGATTTTGTAATCAACATAGGTGGACATGTTTTTGTTGAAGTAGTAAGTCATACCCACATCAACGTATTTAACCAGGTCTTTGTCGCCGCTGTTGTACAGGTCTTTACCTTTAGACTGCAGATATGCAACGGATGGGCGCAGCGGTAAACCGTAATCATCGAACTGATACTGGGCAACGACTTCGAAGTTCTGCGTCTTGTTGGCAATACCGCCGCCGAGATAGCTGGTGGATTTACCGAAGGAGGTCATGTTGCGGGTTTCCGCGTACATCGCTGCCAGGTAGATGTTGTTAGCATCGTATTTCGCGCCTACGGTCCAGGCATCGGCTTTATCGCCGCCGGCGTATGCGCTGCTGGCAGAGGCAGCCACCTGATTGTTGGTACGATCGGAAGAAGCATATGCCGCGCCGAAGCTGATGCCCATACCGAAATCGTAGGAAGTAGAGATACCGAAGCCGTCGCCATTTTCACGCGCCAGTTTACGATCGCCACCGTTATTGGTGCCTTCGCCAGAACCCGCGTTTTCGTTATTACCCTGATACTGCAGGGCAAAGTTCAGACCATCTACCAGGCCGAAGAAATCGCTGTTGCGGTAGGTCGCCACGCCGTTGGTACGGCCGAGCATGAAGACGTCAGTCTGGGTGTAGGTATCGCCGCCGAATTCCGGCAGCACATCGGTCCAGGCTTCAACATCATAAATAACGCCGTAGTTGCGGCCGTAGTCCAGTGAACCGTAATCAGCAAATTTCAGACCCGCGAAACCCAGACGGGTCCAGGAGTTAGCGCCTTCACCTTCAGTGGTGTTAGCCTGAATATTGTATTCCCACTGGCCGTAGCCGGTCAGCTGATCGTTGATCTGCGTTTCGCCTTTCAGGCCGAAACGCACGTAGGTTTGGTCGCCATCTTCAGAAGCATCGTCAGAGAAATAGTGCAGGCCATCAACTTTTCCGTAGAGGTCCAGTTTATTGCCGTTTTTATTATAAATTTCCGCAGAGTGCGCCGCGCCTGCTGCTAATAACGCTGGCAGCATAATAGCCAATACTTTTCTTTTCATTATGTATTCCCTTTAATCATAATTAATATGAATTGTCTAATTCCCTGTGGAATGACAAAACGATACTAGCCGCTTAAGTTCATTTTTAATTAAATAAAAATGTAATAAAAGTATATTAAAATATTTCAAAATATTTATTTTATATTCAATATATGTATTTTCTATTCTTTGGGTAATGAATATTTCTGTGGCTTATTAGTGACTTATTATGGTTGTTGATAGTAAAGGTTTTTTAATTTTTTATGATAATGATATGTGTATTGTAAATGGCATAATAATATCATCGGTTATAAAGTGATAAGTCATCATTTGAAATAATTTTGTTTGATAACGAACATCGCTGAATTTCAGCAAATCGTCTTATTTAAAAGCATGAACACAGCCGTAATATATAGGGGAGTACCGCTCCTGCGTTCACGGATGTCCAAAAGCGCTCAGTACTACACTCATGCTTCCAGATAAGCATGATAATTGTATAATGTGATTTGCGTCACAAATGTGTGGTTGACGATGATGCGTTGTGGTTGATGTATGGAGAAGGATTTAATGGACACGAAAGCGAAACGGGGGCCCGTTGGAAAGCTGGCGTTATGGGCTTTTTACGCTTTTTGCGCTTACTTTGTGTGGGCGATGGTACGGTACTGGTGGATAGTGGGGCGGATTCAAAGTGTTCCCGGCGCCAGCATTGATGGTGAATGGGGATCAACGGCGGGCAAATGGATTGGCGCGCTGCTGGGTTTTTTGGTGCTGGGGGCAGTGGGGTTAATCCTTGGGGCGATAGCCTGGTACACGCGTCCCCCTATTCAGGTACATGAACAGCGCGATTAAAGTTGCTATGCTCGTGGCTAGTCCCAGGCATCAGGAAACGCTCATGTTATTAGCTGAATGGCAACAACGATTTGAAAACTGGTTAAATACGCATCATGCACAGGAAGATGCGGCGCATGACATTTCGCACTTTCGCCGCGTCTGGAGTACCGCGCAGCAACTGGTCGGCGAGAGTGGCGCTGACGAGTTGGTTATCCTGACGGCCTGCTACTTTCACGATATTGTCAGCCTGGCTAAAAACCATCCTCAACGTCATCACTCTTCACGGATGGCGGCGCAGAAAACGCGGTCTATCCTGCAAAGCGCTTTCCCCGACTTTCCAGCCGACCGTTATCCTGCTGTTATGCATGCCATTGAAGCGCATAGCTTTAGTGCGGCTATACTGCCACAAAGCGTAGAGGCAAAAATTGTCCAGGATGCAGATCGTCTGGAAGCTTTAGGCGCAATTGGCCTGGCGCGTGTCTTTGCTGTTTCCGGCGCGCTAAACACGATTTTGTTTGATGCTAACGACCCCTTTGCTGACCAGCGCGATCTTGATGACAAGAAATATGCTCTCGACCATTTCCAGAGCAAATTGCTCCGTCTGCCTGAGACCATGCAAACGGAGCAGGGAAGAGCTTTGGCGTCGCATAACGCTCAATTTCTGGTGCAATTTATGGCGAAGCTGAGCGCCGAACTGCGTGGCGACCCGTTGTCGTTGGATGAAGCGGTTTTGCGCCGCTTTGCGCCTGCGGTTTAAATCCGTTGCGACTATTTGTGGTACTCTCTGCAAAAATTGTCCGTGCTGGTTGAGGTTATGCCGCAAAATTTATCCCAAGAAAACCTCCTGTCTTTACCGTCAGGGGAACACGCGCAGGCGTTATTGCGCCAGCTGATGACGATATATGATGTCAAAACCCTGGTCGCACAGCTGGTCGCGGTTGGCGACCAGCACTGGAGCCCGGCGATACTCAAACGGGTGGCGACGGTGAGCCGTGCGGCAAGTAGATTGACTAACGCGGAGTGCGCTCATCTGGCGAGCCTGTTACCGGCTCCGCCGCGCCATCATCCAGACTATGCCTTTCGTTTTATCGATCTCTTCGCCGGCATCGGCGGCATTCGTCACGGCTTTGAAGCTATTGGTGGGCAGTGCGTATTTACCAGCGAGTGGAATAAACACGCCGTACGTACCTATAAAGCTAACTGGTATTGCGATCCGCAAGAGCACAGCTTTAACGCCGATATCCGCGAAATCACTCTCAGCCAGCGCGCCGATATCAGTGATGAAGAGGCGGCAAAGTCTATCCGTGAGGCGATCCCGCAACATGATGTACTGCTCGCGGGCTTCCCCTGCCAGCCTTTTTCCCTCGCCGGAGTATCCAAGAAAAATGCCATGGGGCGCGCTCATGGTTTTGCCTGTGAAACTCAGGGAACGCTGTTTTTTGATGTCGTCAGAATTATTGCCGCCCGCCGTCCGCCGATCTTTGTGCTGGAAAACGTCAAGAATCTGAAGAGCCACGATCAAGGAAGAACCTTCCGTATTATCATGCAGACGCTGGATGAGCTAGGCTATGAGGTGGCGGATGCCGATCATGCGGGCGTCGATGATCCAAAAGTTATCGATGGGCGTCATTTCTTACCCCAACACCGTGAGCGTATCGTGCTGGTGGGTTTCCGTCGCGATTTACAATTGCATGAAGGATTTACGCTGCGCGATATCGCCAGCCTGTACCCGCCGCAGCGGCCGACCTTTGGCGAGTTATTGGATCCCACCGTCGATGCTAAATTCATCCTGACGCCGGTTTTATGGAAGTACCTCTACCGTTACGCGCGTAAACACCAGGCGCGTGGCAACGGTTTTGGCTACGGTCTGGTCGACCCGACCAATCCAGGCAGCGTTGCGCGAACGCTTTCGGCGCGCTACTACAAAGATGGCGCTGAGATCCTGGTCGATCGAGGTTGGGATAAGCCATTGGGCGAAAAGCACTTTGACGATCCACAAAATCAACAGCGCCGCCCGCGGCGTTTAACGCCGCGTGAATGCGCACGGTTGATGGGGTTCGAAGCCCCGGGAGAATACCGTTTTCGTATTCCGGTTTCCGATACCCAGGCCTATCGCCAGTTCGGCAACTCGGTGATTGTTCCGGTGTTTGCCGCGGTAGCGAAGCTGCTGGCACCGCGAATTTCCGAGGCAGTAAAGCGGCGCGTTGCAGGAGATAGCGATGGCGGACGTTCATGATAAGGCCACACGTAGTAAAAATATGCGCGCTATCGCGACCCGCGATACGGCAATTGAGAAGCGGCTGGCGGCGCTGCTAACGCAGGCCGGATTCACTTTTCGCGTTCAGGAGGCATCGCTACCGGGGCGGCCTGATTTTCTGCTGTCTGACTACCGCTGCGTTATTTTCACCCATGGCTGCTTTTGGCATCATCATCACTGTTATCTGTTTAAAGTACCGGCGACCCGTACCGATTTCTGGCTGAAAAAGATTGGCGCTAACGTGCAGCGCGATCGCCGCGACCTGGCGATGTTGTTAGCACAAGGTTGGCGGGTGCTTATTGTCTGGGAGTGCGCGCTCCGCGGGCGGCAGAAATTAAGCGATGATGCTTTATGCGATCGTCTGGAGGAGTGGATCTGCGGCGGTGGAAATTGCGCGCAGATCGACACTCAGGGCATTGGTTTTATCGATCCGATTGACAAGGCGTAACGGTGGAGCGGGCAGGGAAGAGATATTTACCCAGCGTCACCAACACGACCGCGAAAATAATCACCGCCAGCGCCAGCCATTCGATAAATGAGAGACTTTCGCCGCCAAATCCGGTCCCCAGCAGCACGGCGACAACCGGATTGACATAGGCATAGCTGGTAGCAACCGCCGGCGTTACGTTACGTATCAGATACATATAGGCATTGATGGCGATAAGCGAGCCAAAAATAGCCAGATACGCAACGGCAAATATTCCAGACCAGGAGGGCATTTGGGTGAGTTTTTCGCCTGAGAACCAGGATGCCGCGGAAAGCACTATCCCTGCCGCCAGCATTTCAATCGCGCCCGCCATCATCCCGGTTGGTAATTCAATACGGGAACCGTAAACCGAGCCAAACGCCCAGCTCAGGGAACCAATCAGAATCAGCAATGCGCCCCAGGGATTGCCGCTGAGGTTGCCGCCGCTATTGAGCATCACTATTCCCGCCAGACCGATCGCAATACCGAACCATTCCAGCTTGCGCGTAGCAATGCCAAAAAAACGGCTGAAGCAGAGCGTAAACAGCGGTACGGTGGCGACCATCACCGCTGCGATGCCTGATGGTACATGCTGATGTTCTGCAAGAGTGACGAAGCCATTACCGACGGCAAGCAACAGAATGCCTATCAGTGCCGCATTAAGTAGCGGCCGGCGGGCCGGGAGTTTATGGCCGGTGGCCAGCAAATAGATGAGCAACACGCCGCCGGCAGAGAGAAAGCGGATCCCGGCCATCATCAACGGCGGCCAGCTGGCAACGCCAATAGCGATAGCAAAATAGGTTGAACCCCAAATGATATACAGCGCAAACAGCGCGCCGATAAGGGGTAACAGCTGACGGGTAGACATACTTCCTCGCGACGAAAAGAGATAGAAAGGGAACATATAGTTAACGTGAAAACTAACGTGCTGGCGAGCGCTTTCAATGTGCTTTTTTTGTTATATTTTTGTTGACTAATGACATCTCTGGGCGAGAGGGCACTTTTGCCTCATACTCTATGTTTCATAAACAGAAATTGAAGGAAGCACATTTTGGCGGGAAGTAGTCTTTTAACCTTATTGGACGATATTGCCACGCTGCTGGACGATATCTCCGTCATGGGAAAACTGGCGGCCAAGAAAACGGCTGGCGTACTGGGCGATGATCTTTCTCTCAATGCGCAGCAGGTCACAGGCGTAAGAGCTAACCGCGAGCTCCCGGTGGTATGGGGAGTGGCAAAAGGCTCGTTCCTGAATAAAGTGATTCTGGTGCCGCTGGCGTTACTCATCAGCGCCTTTATTCCCTGGGCCATTACGCCGCTATTGATGCTGGGCGGCGCATTTCTCTGCTTTGAAGGCTTTGAAAAAGTGCTGCATAACCTGCACGCGCGCAAGAATAAGGAGGATCCGAAATTGCGCCAGCAGCGGCTGGAAACGCTTGCAGCCCAGGATCCGCAGGCCTTTGAGCGCGATAAAGTAAAAGGGGCGATCCGTACCGACTTTATCTTATCAGCCGAAATCGTCGCGATTACCCTTGGTATTGTGGCTGATGCGCCATTGCTTAATCAGATCCTGATTTTATCCGGCATCGCCATTCTCGTGACCGTTGGGGTTTATGGCCTGGTGGGCGTCATTGTTAAGCTCGATGACATGGGATATTGGCTGGCGGAGAAGAAAAGCGCACTGGCGCAGTGGGTTGGAAAAGCGCTCCTGGCCATCGCGCCGCGATTGATGAAAATTCTGACTTTCGTCGGTACCCTGGCGATGTTTCTGGTTGGCGGCGGTATCGTGGTTCACGGCGTAGCGCCGCTGCATCATTTCATCGAGAATTTTGCCCATGGGCTAAGCGGAATGCTGGCATCCACATTGCCTGTGGCCGCTAATCTGGTGCTAGGATTTATCATTGGCGCTATCGTCTTTGGCGTCGTTAAAGCTATCACCGCGTTACGCGGTAAAGCGAAATAAATCCCTGCGCCGGCTACGCAAAATGGGCCGGGGTCGTCTAAGGTGAAACAGTTTCTTCCTGATACCGGAGGCAAAAATGGTCTTGTTGGTCAGTGATGAAGTCAGACGAAAAAACGGCGGGCCGCGAATGGTCGTCACCGGCATTGCCGACGATATGGTCGAGTGCCGGTGGTATGACGGACAGGTCGTACAGCGTGAAGCCTTCCGTGAAGATGAGTTGGTCCGCGGCGAAGGGCAACATTCGCAGCATAATTAGATGTGCAGCGCCCGCTGGTGCGGGCGCTTTTAATATTGATTACGTTCGGACAAGGAGCGTTGATGTTGTTGGTTTCTTTGACCGTACTGCGAGTAAATAATGGATAAGCCGCTCTGGCCAAAAAAGTTTCATCGCCTCTTCAATCCGGGGCGAGTGGTCAATATCTGTTTCATCGTGGTGCTGTTCTTTTCAACGTTGCTCATCTGGCGAGAAATCCGCGTACTGGAAGAAGCCTACGTCGCCAACCAACGTAATAATCTTGAGAACGTGGCCCATGAAATGGATGGGCTGTTGCAATTTAATCTCAATCGTCTGCTCTTTTTTCGCAACAGCATGCAATCAGCACTGGAGAATCCGCTGGATTTCGCCATTCTGCGCCGGGCCGAACAGGAGTACATCAGTAAACGTCATGATCCCATCTGGTCAGTCGAGCTAAACAACCGGCGTACTCTGACGGTATACGGGGTTTCAGATTCTTTTGTCGACGCTGATGATCTGTTGTCGCGTAATAATCCTCAGGCCAGCAATGAACTGATGGCTACCCTTGAGCTGGGCTATCTTCTGCGTTTGACCAATAACAACAGAATTTTCAGCGAGCGCATGTCCTACGTTTCTCGCAGCGGGTTTTATACCACTACCGATGCCCCGCGCAGTTCCAGCCAGGTGCTGGCGCAGTTCTCGCGAGATACGGGGTCAGCATGGTTTATGCGGCAAACCCAGCGTGATAATCCAGGGCGAGGGATCCTCTGGCAAACGACTCAACAAGAAGACGGGTATACGCAACCGCAGGTGGTTACGGCCTCGATCCCTCTTGATTATGAGCACTACTGGCTGGGGGTGCTGGCGATGGATTTTTCCATCCGCGACCTGCAGAATTATCTGGTCAGTGCGGTAAAAGGAGGGCAAATGGGCGAGTATCAACTGTATGACAAGCAGCTCAATTTGCTCGCCTCTTCGGCGCCGGATGATGTCCTGACGCCGCTCTCGCCAAAGGAACAAGAACAACTTCGTTATGCGTTGACCAATGATAACCATGGCGGCATACGTCAGTTAACTCGCTATATCAGTTGGGAAAAGATCCGCAACTTTGACGGCGTACTGTTGCATATTCATACTTTGAAGGAAGGAGTGCGTGGTGATTTCGGGACGATTTCCATCGCCCTGACCCTGATGTGGTTAATGTTTACCCTCATGTTGATTGTGTCGTGGGGGGTTATTCGCCGTATGGTCATCAACATGAGCGTGTTGCAGGCGTCCCTTGAGTGGCAGGCCTGGCATGACGCATTAACGCGGCTGCTAAATCGCGGCGCTCTGTTTGAACGGGCGATCGCGGCGGCCCGAAGCTGCCGGCGGAATAATCAACCGATATCCGTCATACAGCTGGATCTGGATTATTTTAAAGGCATCAATGATAAACATGGTCACCAGGCAGGGGACCGTGTTTTGACGTTGGTGGGCAGTACCATTATGGGGCAGATTCGCGAGCAGGATATTGCCGGACGCGTTGGTGGTGAAGAGTTCTGTATCGTTCTACCCAATACCCAACTGTCGCAAGCGCGTGCGATTGCTGAGCGTATTCGTCTGCGTATCCATAGCCGGGAGATATTGTTGCACAATAGCGTTAGTTTGCGGATCAGCGCCTCGCTGGGGATCAGTAGTAGCGAGACATCAGATGAGTTTAACTTTGAGGAGCTGCAGTCGATTGCCGATCATCGCCTGTATCTGGCTAAGCAGAATGGACGTAATCGGGTTTGTTCGGCTGGGTAGGGCCTGGTAATGTGAGGATGCTCACCTTTATTGCCGCGTTGTTGCTCTTCGGTATGGGAAAATTCTTAAAAAATGCATGGCGCAAGCATACCGTTCGTAAAAGAACGATAACAGGCAAGCCTTGTCGCGCCTGGGTTATTAAATAGGTTGTACATATAAGCCGCATTTCTCAATAATTCTCATCATGAATACTTCTTGTCATGCAAAATAATTGAGGATAATGTCTTCCATGCATCGGATTTCCCGGTGTAACGAATTTTCAAGTGCTTCTTGCATTAGCAAGTTTGATCCCGACTCCTGCGAGTCGGGATTTTTTTCACCTGAGCTTAGCGATTGGCTTCAGTAACGCTAAAGTCATGAATATCAAGCTCAAAGGCTTCGGCCAGCTCGCGCCATGTGTGTTCATCACGGCCATTGATACTGACATGATGCGGATCATCTTCACTACGATGTACTTCGCTTTCGCTAATCTCATTGATCGCCGCCAGCAGGGCATCGACATTAACGTCAATCCCGTCGGTATTCATCACACCGTGGTCTTTAGCGGATTTCATCATCACTACCTCGCTCGGCTCTGAAAGGGCCTCTTTAAGTATAGACGGTCTATAAAAACGCCAGTTGCGCTGGCTGAACGCTGCGTGAAGTCAGCTTTTGTTCTACACTGGCTCAAAACGAGAGGAGGCGAGTTATGCAGGTAAACGATCGTGTCACGGTAAAGACCGACGGTGGCCCACGTCGATCGGGGGTAGTACTGGCAATTGAGTCGTTTAGTGAAGGAACCATGTATCTTGTGGCGCTGGAAGATTACCCGCTGGGGATCTGGTTTTTCAATGAAGTGGGGCACCCGGACGGCATCTTTGTTGAGAAAGCAGAGTAGGCCCCCATTCAGAAACTGGCGGTAATCGCCGCCAGTTTGCCATCAGCGCATATTGACGTAAATGCCGGAAGTAATGTTTTCAGCCAACCGAACAATGTGGTAAATCACCTGTTTATTGTGCGTCTGGATTTTTTTCTTAATATTACCTTTATGTGACGAAACGGTTTTTGCTTTGATATTCATCTGCCTGGAAATATGTGAAGTAGCGTGGCCGGCCATCCACATTTGCAGCATATTCGATTCGGCCTGACTGAGCGATAGAGTGGGAATGCGGGTGCGTAATTGGTTTAGATTATTGGCGCTATCGGTCTGCAGATAATTACCCAGTATGTTATCAAGGTCTTTCGGCGTAAGGGATTTTGAGCTGATAAGTAAATTCTTGCGTACAAGTAAATAGTGATCAAAATGGATGTTGGCCAGCGACATAAAAATAACAAATAGAGTATCGGGGTAGGTGGTAATGATGTCGCGGATAAGTTGATTGCTCTCTTCGTGATGTATAAAACAGTCCTCGTTGAGAAACACAACCGCCGGACGCAGCGATTCGCAGCGCTCTTTCAAACTCTGTGCGCTACGCACCTCAATGATATCGCGCTTCTTTATTCCCCGGCTTGCCAGATATCCGGTTAAACCTAGCCGGGTATAGCTGCACAAATCCATGATAATCGTTGACATGACCCATCCTCAATCAACACGTAACGATAATTCATCTGGCCCAGGCCGTGTGATGAAGTCCATTTTTGTAACACCTGACTTTATGCGGAAAGCATTAGCCAAGCTAAACTATTTGCTAATAATACTCATAATTTGCCAGGAATATTCTCAAAGTAAAGCCATAGAAAAAGAATAAACAGACCCTGACAGTAATAATGCCCGGTGTCGCGGCATATCGTCGCCAGAATTGTAATTTATTTTCGGATTATCCTTATGGAGGGGCAGCCTATTAAATTGGCGCTGGCTATATTCTATTCAAAAAATGCATTTGTCATTCAGGTTTCATACAACTAATAATAATCGGTAAGAATAAACGCTGAGATTGAAGGCGAGGCTAAGCAACGGGAGCATCGCGCAGGGGTGGCGGCCTTAACGCTTTAATGCCACAATACTTTTTTATCGGTTTGTGGGATGGATGATGAAAAAGATTGTTATGGCTGGCGCGCTGCTTACCCTGGCCGGATGCGTTCAGGTTGATACCTATGAGGCGGTGGTCAAAGCGCCGGCGCCTGCAGGGCTGGAAGGGTTCTGGCAATCGAAGGGACCGCAGAGCGCAATGGTAAGTCCTGAGGCGATAGCGACGTTTATCGTTACCAAAGACGGAGATACTCTCGATTGCCGTCAGTGGCAGCGGGTAATTGCTGAGCCGGGAAAATTAATGAACCGCGACAATCAGGTTTATAATGTGACCAGCAGCCTCGATATTTATCCTATTGAACGTACTGGAAACACGCTGGAATACGATCGAATGACGTTAACCCGTGTTGAACGCTTAACGCCGGAATGCGAGCAGGCCTGGAAAAAGAACCAGACGGCGAGTACGACCGCGCAGTAATCGATGTTGGCGGACCGGCTATAAAGCCAGCCCGCTGACCTCAAAGCACCTCTTCAATCACCCACACGCTTACGCTGCCTGCATTACAGGTGAATACGGCATTGCCCTCGTCATCAGTCTCAATAACCTCTTGTCGATTATTGAGAAAATCCTTCCAGCGTTTATTGGCATAATTCTCGCCAAGCGGTAACGTTTTCTCGCCATCGTCGCCGTTGGAGAGCACCACTACGCAGCCAGGATGTTCATCGGTGCCGCTGCGGCTGAAGGCGATACAGTTAGGATGATCGAACCACAGCGTTTGTACGCCGTGGGCGAAACGCTGACGCGCATCGATGAGTTCGTGAAGCTGCTCGATAACCGGCATCTCGATGGAGTATGTCTGGCCATCTCCGCCGGTATCTTCATAACTTGCGCCAAACAGGTCGGCGTAAAATACCGAGGGAACACCGTTTTCACGCAGTAAAATCAGCGCATAGGCTAACGGCTTAAACCAGGCCTCGACCGGCGCTTCCAGCGCCTGAAGCGGTTGGGTGTCATGATTTGTGACCAACGTGACCGCATGGAATGGGTCGGCTTCCACCAGCGTCCCGGTGAAGATTTGACTCATGTCGTAATCGCGGCCCTGACGCGAGGCTTCATGGAATTTCATCTGCAGCGGCGCATCAAACAGCATGGTATTACCGTCAACAAGGTCGATGTACTGCTGTAGCTTATCCACCTCGTGTGACCAGTATTCGGCAACAATAAATAGCGGTTTATCGGTGGCCCCCTGCACATGCTCAATCCACTCTTTATAAAACCATGCCGGAATATGTTTGACGGCATCCAGGCGGAAACCATCGCAGCCGGTCTGTTCAATGACCCAGCGGGCCCAATATTTTATCTCTTCGGTCACGGCATGGTTACGGAAATCGATATTTTCGCCCATGAGATAATCGAAGTTGCCCATTTCATCGTCGACCTGATCGTTCCAGCCATCGCCGGTGTAGTCATTAACAACTTTGAATACGCCATCTTCATCGGGATTTTCGATATGGTCGATACCGCTAAAACATTTATAGTCCCAGATAAATTGTGAATATTTGCCACCGCGGCCCGGAAAGGTATAGCGGGTCCAGGCTTCACATTCGATGATTTCTTCCGCGATTTGCGTGCGGTCCTGTTCATCAACGCGTTGTACGCGGATGCGTTCTTTCTCATCGGCGCCCATCTTGTGGTTTACGACGACATCAAGAAGTACGGCAATTTGATGTTCTTTTAGCGCATTAATCGCCGCTAACAGCTGAGCTTTATCGCCGTATTTGGTGGCAACCGATCCTTTCTGATCGAATTCACCGAGGTCGAAAAGATCGTAACTATCGTAGCCAACTGAATAACCGCCGGAAGCGCCCTTATAGGCGGGCGGCAACCAAATCATATTAATGCCAATTTCATTGAGATTTGGCGCAAGGGCTTCTACTTCCCGCCATAACTCGCCACCTTCCGGGTAATACCAGTGAAAACATTGCAACAACGTGGGATTTTTCATCTTCCATGCTCCTGGCGTCATCAAGCTGACCTTTGCAGTATGGGAGATAACTGGCAAATATGAATAATTTCGTTGCTTTTTCGCTATACCCTAAATAGCCGCATATATAATAAATTGGCATAAGATGTAGCGGATAGATGTTGGTAGGCTGCTGCTAAACGCCTTACACTACACGAAAATCTCATTATATTCGGGGTATCTATGAAATTAGCACTTCTGGGTCGTCAGGCGCTGATGGGCGCAATGGCCGTAGCATTGATGGCTGGTGTAAGCGTGAAAACCTTCGCCGCTGAAAATCTGCTTAATCAGGTCAAAGAGCGCGGCACGCTACGCGTTGGCCTGGAAGGTACATACCCGCCGTTTAGTTATCAAGGCGATGATGGCAAATTGACCGGTTTTGAAGTTGAGTTTGCCAATGAACTGGCGAAACACATCGGGGTGAAAGCCGATCTCAAACCCACCAAATGGGACGGCATGCTGGCTTCTCTCGATTCTAAACGTATTGATGTGGTGATTAACCAGGTCACTATTTCCGACCAGCGCAAGAAAAAATACGACTTCTCCACCCCTTATACTATTTCTGGTGTTCAGGCGCTGGTGAAAAAGGGTAACGAAGGCGTGATTAAAACCGCGGCGGACCTGAAAGGTAAAAAAGTCGGCGTTGGCCTGGGTACCAATTATGAAGAGTGGTTGCGCCAGAACGTACAGGGCGTTGATATCCGCACCTATGATGATGACCCGACAAAATATCAGGACCTGCGCGTAGGCCGTATTGACGCCATTTTGGTTGACCGTCTGGCAGCGTTGGATTTGGTCAAGAAAACGAACAACACTCTGGCTGTAACCGGTGAAGCATTCTCCCGTCAGGAGTCCGGGGTGGCGTTACGTAAAGGAAATGAAGATCTGCTGAAAGCGGTGGACACCGCTATTGCAGATATGCAGAAAGATGGCAGCCTGAAGGCGCTTTCAGAAAAATGGTTTGGTGCTGACGTCACTAAGTAACGTCTGAAGATGAAAAAAGGCGCTGATAACGGCGCCTTTTTTTATTTCGCCAGCAACTGCGTGCATAATAAGGATAACTGAGTCTGGAGGTGCCATGTCACTACAAAATTTAACGCGTTTTCCGCGCCTGGAATTTATTGGCGCGCCGACGCCGCTGGAATATCTACCACGCCTGTCCGATCATCTCGGACGGGATATTTTTATAAAACGCGATGATGTCACCCCCATGGCGATGGGAGGAAATAAACTGCGTAAGCTGGAGTTCCTCGCCGCCGATGCGCTGCGTGAGGGTGCTGATACGCTGATCACCGCAGGGGCGATTCAATCGAACCATGTGCGCCAGACGGCAGCCGTGGCTGCGAAACTGGGGCTGCACTGCGTCGCGTTGTTGGAAAATCCGATAGGCACGCGTGCTGAAAATTATCTGACTAACGGTAACCGCCTGCTGCTGGATCTGTTCAATACTCAGGTTGAGATGTGTGATGCATTGACCGATCCCAACGCGCAGCTTGAAGAGCTGGCGACACGTATTGAAGCTCAGGGATACCGTCCTTATGTCATTCCGGTCGGCGGATCTAACGCCCTGGGCGCGTTAGGTTATGTCGAAAGCGCACTGGAAATCGCCCAGCAATGTGAAGGAGCGGTGGAGATCTCTTCGGTAGTGGTCGCCTCCGGTAGTGCCGGTACTCATGCCGGGCTGGCGGTAGGCCTGGAACAGCTGATGCCGAACGCAGAGTTAATCGGGGTGACCGTGTCTCGTAGCGTTGCCGACCAGTTGCCTAAGGTGGTGACGCTGCAGCAGGCCGTTGCCAACAGTCTTGAGCTGCATGCCAAAGCGGAGATTACCTTGTGGGATGATTATTTTGCTCCCGGATACGGTACGCCCAATGAAGAAGGCATGGAAGCGGTGAAACTGCTGGCGCAGCTGGAAGGTATCCTGCTGGATCCGGTTTATACCGGAAAGGCCATGGCCGGGCTGATTGACGGCATTAATCAGAACCGCTTTAAGGATGAGGGGCCGATTCTGTTTATCCATACCGGTGGCGCGCCTGCGCTGTTTGCTTATCATCCGCACGTCTAATGCAGAATAAATCGAATGCAAGAAAGTATCCAACTGGTCATTGACTCCGCGCCTTACCTGTTAAAGGGCGCGGTTTTTACGTTACAGCTGAGCATCGGTGGCATGTTCTTCGGCCTGCTGCTGGGCTTTATCCTCGCACTGATGCGCATGTCGTCAATCTGGCCGGTCAGATGGCTGGCGCGGATGTATATCTCGATTTTCCGCGGCACCCCGCTGATTGCCCAACTGTTCATGATCTATTACGGTTTGCCGCAGTTCGGTATTGAGCTGGATCCGATTCCGGCGGCGATGATTGGCCTGTCATTGAATACAGCGGCCTATGCGGCGGAAACGCTGCGCGCGGCGATTGCCTCTATAGACAAAGGGCAGTGGGAGGCCGCCGCCAGTATCGGCATGACGCCGTGGCAGACTTTGCGTCGGGCTATTTTACCGCAGGCTGCCCGCGTGGCGCTGCCGCCGCTCTCTAACAGCTTTATCAGCCTTGTCAAAGATACTTCGCTGGCGGCGACGATTCAGGTACCGGAACTGTTCCGCCAGGCACAGTTAATTACCTCACGTACGCTGGAAGTATTTACGATGTATCTGGCCGCCTCGCTGATCTATTGGGTGATGGCGACCGTACTATCAACCTTGCAGAATTATTTTGAAAATCAGCTGAATCGCCAGGAGCGTGATCCAAAATGAGTGCGATTGAAGTCAAAAAACTGGTGAAAAAATTCCACGGGCAGACCGTGCTGCACGGTATCGATCTTGAGGTTCAGGAAGGGGAGGTCGTGGCGATTATCGGCCCAAGCGGCTCTGGTAAAACCACGCTGTTGCGCAGCATTAACCTGCTTGAACACCCCGAAAGCGGTACCATTCGCGTGGGCGATGTGACTATCGATACTTCGCGTAGTATTGGCCAGCAAAAAGGGTTGATCCGCCGTTTGCGACAGCATGTTGGCTTTGTGTTCCAGAACTTCAATCTGTTTCCGCACCGAACGGTGCTGGAAAATATTATTGAAGGGCCGGTTATCGTCAAAGGCGAAGATAAGAACGAGGCTATTTCTCTGGCGCGTGAACTGCTGGCAAAGGTAGGGCTGTCGGGAAAAGAGAATAGCTATCCGCGTCGTTTATCCGGCGGGCAGCAGCAGCGTGTGGCGATTGCCCGCGCGTTAGCAATGCGCCCGGATGTTATTCTTTTTGATGAGCCAACTTCTGCATTGGATCCAGAGTTAGTGGGCGAGGTACTCAACACCATCCGTCAACTGGCGCAGGAAAAGCGCACCATGGTTATTGTCACCCATGAGATGAGTTTCGCTCGCGATGTCGCCGACCGCGCCATTTTCATGGATCAGGGGCGTATCGTCGAACAAGGTAAGGCCAGAGAGCTATTTGCTAACCCGCAGCAGCCGCGTACTCGTCAGTTCCTTGAGAAATTTTTAATGCAGTAAATGTTACCATTCTGGCGCGGCCGACCCTAACCGGCAGGGCGGTCGTGACCAGATAATCGGCGTACCCGCCAGACGTATGGGAAATGTCAGCCGTTCAGCCAGACCAAATGTCGACCATTCCATCGCAGATTGAAAATCACGACGTTGCAGCGGCGTGAAAGGCATCTCATGTCGTGCGCCTGGCCACTCCATCAGGCTGGCGGCGACGCGAGCCAATGACAGCCGCGCATGATAACCTTTGCCGCTCTCTATGCGCTGCGCTATCCCTTTTAGTACTGCTGCAGCCATCAGATAGCCCGTCGCGTGGTCTAACGCCTGTACCGGAAGCGGGATTGGTTTATCCGCGTCGCGCCAGCGTTGACCGGCATGAGCGATACCACAGGCCATTTGCACCAGACTGTCGAAACCGCGTCGGTTTCTCCATGGCCCCTCCCATCCCCAGGCATTTAGTGAAACATCAACAATTCCCGGCGATAACGCGGCTCTGGTATGACAATCAAGACCTAGCGCATCCAACGCGTCAGCGCGGTACCCGTGAACAATGACGTCGGCTTGCGAGATTAACGTGATTAAACGTTGCTTATCGGTTTGTGTTTTTATATTCAATCGGGCGCAGCGCTTACCCAGCGTAATCTCTTCTTCGAGCGTTGGTTCTTGCCAGTCGACAGGATCAATACGTAATACATCAGCGCCTAACCCTGCGAGAAAACGAGTCGCGACGGGGCCAGCAATAATCCGGGTTAAATCCAGTACCCTGATACCGAGCAAAGGGCGGGAGGGGGAGAGGGGCCAGGCAACCGACGGCCCCGGCGGTGAATCGGCTTCTATCAGCAGCGGTTGCCGGCTGACGGCGATGCCCTGCGGATGTGCTCGCCACTCTTCCGCGCTGCGCATCGCCGCCGCGCAACCGCCATTTTCCACCACCGCTTGTTCCAGCGCATGCGAGTGCCATTGACGAACTTGTTGAGCCAGCGTTTGTCGCGTCGCATGTTGTCCCAGAATCTGCGCCACGGCGAGTCTGTGATGGGGGGCATTCGTATGCAGTCGGATCCATCCATCTTCCGTTTGATAATCTCCCGCTAATGGATCCCAAAGCTGCTGGGCTGGACGATTATGCGGCCTGGCGCTGGCTGAAAACCAATATGACGCCAGCCGGCGATCCACTCTCGGCGTGGCGGATGTTGAGCATAAGCGGGCAAGGTAAGCGGCGGCGATCCCCATTGAGGCGGCAGCAAAATCACTGACTGCAAAGCAAGAAGATAAAGCCCCTGGGTGGCGGAAATCGATTGGCGGGACAGAGCTTGCGCTAAAGTCTTGCCACATCCGGGAAAAGAGCTGCATAGACGAGGACGGCGAGAGCATATTTTCCTCCTGAGTTCGATAAATAATCGCCAGCGAAAATCGAATAATGCGATGGCTACGTTATTTTATACATATAAATAAGATTTATGTGTTAGTTTTATGTATTTATAATAATGATTATCAATCAGGGGTTATTTGGTAGGTTATGAGGGACATTGATTTTTTCAGCTGGCGGCGGGAAATGCTGCAACAATTCCAGTCAACTCATGATGGGGATTCGGTTTATAACCTTCTCCAACAGCAAACAGAAGAACTGGAATACGACTACTACGCACTCTGTGTGCGCCATCCGGTGCCTTTTACACGCCCGAAACTGACGCTGCAATCAACTTATCCTCAGGCCTGGATGTCACATTATCAGGCGGAGAATTATTTTGCTATTGATCCGGTATTACGCAGAGAAAATTTTCTTCGTGGACATCTACCATGGAATGACCAGCTTTTTTGCGAGACCCCAGAATTGTGGAATGGCGCGCGCGATCATGGTTTAAATAAAGGCGTGACGCAGTGTCTGACCTTGCCAAATCATGCGTTGGGCTTCTTATCGGTTTCTGCTAAAAATGCGCAGCCGGGTCCGTATCACGAGGACGAATTAGAGTTACGTCTAAGAACGCTGACCGAGCTTAGCCTGCTGGCGTTGCTGCGGCTGGAGGATGAAATGGTTATGCCGCCGGAGATGAAGTTTAGCCGGCGCGAGCTGGAGATCCTAAAATGGACCGCAGAAGGAAAGACCTCGGCAGAGGTGGCGATGATATTGTCTATTTCAGAAAATACAGTCAATTTTCATCAGAAGAATATGCAGCGGAAATTTAACGCCCCCAACAAAACGCAAATTGCCTGTTATGCCGTCGCAACAGGATTAATTTGAGCGAATCGCTCGTTCTGCGTGTCAGACGTGAAACCGGCTGTCAGCGATCGCTTTCAGCCGGTCCTTTCTTACTGACGGTAAGCTTGTTTAATTTGCTTAACGGTGCTGGAGAATACGGCAGCCTGAGCCTCATCTTCCATCT